>Ga0102881_1000063_pt1 | contig 45263 bp, 37 predicted proteins | sample Colrivmeta1549B3_FD_78189 | JGI IMG/M metagenome (GOLD analysis project Ga0102881, IMG submission 78189) | Estuarine microbial communities from the Columbia River estuary - metaG 1549B-3 | ecosystem: Environmental > Aquatic > Marine > Intertidal zone > Estuary | place: USA: Columbia River...
AGTTTAGTACGAATGGCTATATATTTTGAAAACAGAATGGTTTATCATCTTACTAATGGACTTGGATTCTCGGCATATGCGGATTGTGTTGGACCTTTTTATTTGCAACAAACCACTATTGATTCTGTCAAAATTTTAGAAACGGAAAATGCACAGTCGAGTAATGTGAGTGATCAATTTGGGATGATATCTAGCGTTGGAAGTAAAATTCCATTTACAAATACAGATGTTTTTTTGAAAAATATCCAAACCATTATAAGCGATGACGACAGGTGTCATCTTGTTATGCTGAAACGGCCAACTACAATATCCGAGAAAACATACACCATTCAATTCTTTGACTCCGACGGGAACGTTTTCGAAACCACCACAGATCCTATTATCATAACACCGTAAACGAATAGACTATTTAACAAATCACTTATACAAGATTATGAAACGAAATATTCTTTTAGGATTTTTATTAACAGGACTAGTGTTACTGGAGTGGGGATGTGGTTGTCAAGACTGGAAGGAAAATTATAAAATTGTAGAATTTGAAAGGATTGATTTGATTAGTTATCAGAAATATATTGCCGCAGATACAGTCAAATTTGATACCTTACTTTTTAGTGCTTTCCCAGTTGTTGAACGTGCTTCTTCTTTTGATTGTATAGGTGGAAGTCAGTTTTCGGCTTATGCTACTTCACCATGTGATCCAGTACCATTTTTAGTTAATACATTTGACTCTGTGAAAGTTACGACTGTAATTAGCGATAATATTGTCGACATCAGCTCTCTTATCGGGGTTGTGAAGACCACTTACTACAGTAATCCAAACTACTCCTATGACATTATTCCACTAAAGGACAAAAGTGGTGTAAGTGCTGTATTATCAAGCTTATACCGTCCTTTTATTTTTGGGTTTGTAAATCCTCCTTCATCTATGATGGACTCTGCGATTACCTTCCAATTCTTTGACTCCGACGGGAACGTTTTCGAAACCACCACAGATCCAATTATCATAACACCATAAATAAACATTCCGCCATTTAACAAATCAACGAAATACAATGAAACGAAACATACTCTTACTTTTTGGATTGATAGGGTTGGTAATGCTGGATTGGAGCTGTACCAAAACAAGTATAGGTGGAGGTGGTTCAAAGTTTCATGTGATAGGCATTGGGAAAGCCGTAATGTACGAAATAATAGGCAATGACCCTGCTTTTGTACCCGTAAATGAGTTGCCGTATTACCAAGCTGAATTGTGGGTAGGACTAGAAACCGAGCGTATTACTAAAAACGCTAATTCAAATTATTCTGCATGGGCAATGCCTGCGCCTGAGTGCGATTACAGACCAGATTCTATGAAGATTTTTAGAAACAATACAGAAATAACGCATCTTTTTTTTATGGACAACCTAGAGGTTAACGAGGCTATAGGAGCACTTAACAACAATGAATTTTTTACAGGTTTTTGTGAAATTGTGTTGAAACCCAAAGATGCATTGGCCAACAACCAATTCTCTAAATACACATTTAAATTATTTAATAAAGATGGGTCTATTTTTGAAACAACAAGCGACTTTCTAAAAATTACACTTTAAATATGAATAGAACAATATTATCAATCATAGGCTTACTCGGTTTCGTTATGCTGGATTGGAGCTGCTTCCCCAATAATGGAGGATGCGGCGGCGGCGATTATAAAGACAGGAGCTACACTATAAAGGGTGTTGATACTACAGTTATTCTTAGTCTTAAAGAAACGGTAAATGCCAGTTGGGATTTGTATAAATCAGGAGATACCGTGGCAGTTGACAAGTTTCGAATACATGTAAAACTCCTTAGAGAACTAATTTCCTACAACCCTAAAAATCACGATTTTGGTACTTCGACCTTTGCAGAGCCATGTCCTACACCTATCGATATAAACGACTGGGAACTTGATTCTCTGCACGTAGTGCAAATTATCAATGGTCAAGAAACGGAATTGGATTCTATTGTTATGAGTACTAATTATTATCACGAAGAACTATCCTTAGATTGGAGTGAACCAACTAACCGTATTATGCTCAACAACCTGTTGTGGTCAGATGAATACGTTACGTTTAGCATTCTAAAGGCACCCAATGAAGTTCAAGTGCAATCCTATCGTATATCTTTTTACCTTACAGACGGACGAATTTTTGATACAACCACAGCACCCATTCTAGTAAAACCATAAATTATGAAACGAAATGTACTTATCCTATTCTTCATAATCGGACTTACAGCGTTAGAGTATGGATGTAAACACGAACCCCTATCTACGGATAAGTGTGATCGAAAAACCCATATGTCGGTTACAGGGATTTTACAAGATGCCAGCCTTTTGCAAGTAGACAATGGCGTTCTTTTAGAAGTAGATTCTGGAGGAGAAGTGAATTATTCAAAACTGGTTATTCGTTTTTATGGGAAGCCAGAACTGATTTCAAACAACAGTACCTATACTAATTTTAGCGCGTATGCTATAGCTGCTGCTTCTTTTCCTGTTTGTTGGGATTTGAGGAGAATACGTGTTGAGGGTGTTTCGGCTAATGGAACACAAGATTTAACGTCTCTATTTAGCTTGTGTGACAATTACGTAGGGATTGGTTCCATTCCTATAACGAATGATGAAGCGTTTAGGAATGCGGTACTGCAAATGGTGGTTGGGACGCCTGTTGTTTTACATCTAACTATGCATCAAGCACCAGAGGTGCAGCAAGAAATGACTATTCGCGTAAAATTTGAGAATACCGATGGCCGATTTTTTGAATTAACTACCGCTGCTTTTACCATTACACCGTAAATTTCACTCAATGAGTTGTACTAAACTCTGCCGTTAAGTCACACTTTCTATTTGGCTTGCTTTTAGCTTTTATGGGGCAATGAGTAAGAAAAAAGTGTCGCTCAAGTGGGCGTTTAATGAATATATATGGCCACGCAGAAAAATCCTTTCGTTGGGTCTAGTTTTAATCGTTATTCGAAGTTTATCCGGATTAGTGCTTCCGTATGAGACTAAAAATTTATTAGATGAAGTAGTGCCTTCTGGCATTAAAAGTGATTTGTGGAATGTGTTGGCTTTTGTGGGAGGTGCCATTTTAATACAATCCATTACATCATTTGCACTTACGCAGATACTAAGTGTGGAAGCACAGCGTCTAATCTCAATTCTTAGAGCTCAAGTACAACGTAAATTACTAACCCTACCGATCAGCTTTTTTGACAATAATAAGTCTGGGGCTTTGGTAAGCAGAGTGATGAATGACGTAGAAGGTGTACGTAATTTGGTAGGAACAGGATTGGTGCAACTTATTGGTGGAAGTATAACGGCAATCGTTGCGTTGGTTTTCTTATTAAAAATAAATGCCTTGATGACCTTGTTTGTTTTTTTGCCTGTTGGCCTTTTTGGATTCATAGCGTTGAAAGCATTTGGCTATATCAGACCTATTTTTAGAGACCGCGGAAAGATAAGCGCAGATGTCACTGGAAGACTTACCGAAACACTAAATGGTGTACGTGTTATCAAAGGTTTTAATGCTGAAGAGCAAGAGAATAAAACATTTGAGGAAGGCGTCGAACGTCTGTTTCTTAATGTGAAGAAGAGCTTGACAGCTACCTCGCTTATGACCAGCTCATCTACTTTTTTATTAGGACTTGCATCTGCAGGTATCATGGGTATGGGTGGTTATTTTATGATGCAAAATACCATGACCAATGGTGATTTTGTTTCTTTCACGCTCTTTTTAGGATTTATGATAGCACCTATTGTTCAAATGAGCAATATTGGCAGTCAACTTACAGAAGCACTGGCAGGTTTAGATCGTACGCAAGAGCTTATGAATATGACGGAAGAAGATGATCCTGAGGTGCGTAACGTGGTGTTGGGTCCAATCAAAGGCGATATTATTTTTGATAACGTGAGTTTTAGCTATGAAGAAGATAAAGATGTCTTGCACGATATTTCGTTTAACGCAAATGCAGGAAGTGTAACCGCACTTGTAGGGTCAAGCGGCAGTGGTAAATCTACTATTGCGGGACTAGCAGCCACCTTCTTAAATCCTGTAAGTGGTCACGTAACGTTAGATGGACAAGATTTAGCTCATGTTAATTTAAGCAGTTACAGACGGAACCTAGGAGTGGTCCTTCAAGATGATTTTTTATATGAAGGTACGATTAGAGAAAATATACTTTTCCCAAGACCAAATGCGACAGAAGAACAGCTTTTAGCGGCGGTAAAAGGAGCTTATGTAGACGAGTTTACGGATAGATTTGATAATGGATTAGATACGGTAATAGGAGAGAGGGGTGTAAAATTAAGTGGCGGTCAGCGCCAGCGTATTTCTATTGCACGCGCGTTACTTGCCGATCCTAAAATCATTATTCTGGATGAGGCAACTTCAAACCTAGATACGCAAAGCGAAAGCTATATTCAGAAGAGTTTAAATATCTTAATGAAGGATAGAACTACGTTTGTAATAGCCCACAGGCTAAGCACGATTCAGCAAGCGGACCAAATCTTAGTTATCGAAAATGGACATATTGCGGAACGCGGAAAACACCAAGAGTTGCTGGATAAGAAAGGCAGATACTACGAATTGTATACCTACCAAAGTAGAATATAATTAAGTAATCATTCGTAGACTTAGGAGCAGTCTACGAATGATGTTAATACTTTTAACCAACTTAATTGGTTAACAAACCACCGGCAAGTCTAGCGGTTGTGTAGTACACTTTTACTAGATTTATTTTAGCTTGATTTAAGTTGTTTTGAGCCAATAATATATTGAGCTGCGCGATACGCAAATCGTTAAAGGTAATAGAGCCATTGCTATAGCTCAATTGAGCGCGCTCTAAAGCTGTTTTCGCCAGTTCGATATTCTGCGCTTGAGCAGTTATGGTTTGAGACATCAATTCGATATCTAATTCTGCACTTCTAAGCTGGTTTTGAATGGATAGTTTTGCTTTTTTAAGCTCTATCTCTTTATTGGCTTGGTTTAGTTCTGCATTTTTTAAGGCAGTGGTCAACTGGAAACCGTTAAAAATGGGCATAGTAACAGTTAATCCGCTGCTAAATCCCAGGGTTTTTTGTGATAAGACAACACCAGCACCATTTTGGGCATTATTGTAGCCGTAATTGCCTGTCATATTCACCGTGGGTAGTCTACGTGATTCGGTAATAGCTGTTTGGTGCATAGCTAACTCCTCGGCAACTTGAGCTAACAATAAAGTTGCATTGTTTTGTAATGCTTGCTCGCGCAATACAGTCATAGATTGCTGAGCTGGAACCGGAATAAGTTCAGCTACTTTAATAGCCGTATAAGGATCTCTTCCCATTAAGGTATTTAGCGAGGCAAGTTGTTTTTGGATAGCAGTTTGGAGAGATAGAATAGAAAGGCTATCGTTGTTTAAATCTACTTGAGCACTAAGGACGTCGAGTTTGTTTCTACTGCCATTTTCATTGCCAATAGTCACGCGTTTTAGTCGATCTTGGGATATTTTAATATTGTTTAAAGCGGCATCTAGATTTAGATTAGCTTGCTGAATATCAAGGTAACGGGTCACGATATCTAAAACCAAATTTTCTGAAATTATCTTAGATTGCAATGATGTAAGTTGCTGTGTATTCATCAAGCTTTGATAGGTGTGAACCCTTCCAAAACCATTAAATACAAGGTAGTTAAATCCGACTCCGACATTATATGAAGTGTTTTCAACACCATCTTTTTCGATATCAGGAACGACACCACCAAAGGTTAAATTGGTGTTGTTTCTACTGTAATTTAAACCGCTATTCAGGTTTAAATTTGGTAGGTATCCTGCTTGTGCTTTCGTAGCGTTATTGTTCGCTGACGAAATATTATTGGTGGCAATTGCTACATCGTAATTGCTCTGCAAAGCCAATGCAATGATTTGTTCTAGCGACAAAGCGCTTTGGCTGAAACCTGAATATGTTGCACAAAGCAGTGCCAATAGTATACTAATTTTCTTCATTGTATTTTTCTGCTTCTAATTCTTTAATAGCTGGTTCTACAGATTCTGCTGAAGGCATTATACCGCCATCCCAAGCCCAACCAAATGCACGTTTCGTATTGTTCCATGCGGATAAAAATACAGGCAATAAAATAAGGGTGAGTAAGGTAGCAACGCCTATACCGTAAGCCACGGCTATAGCCATTGGAATGAGGAATTGCGCTTGAAAACTTTTTTCCAAGATTAGTGGTGCAAGTCCTGCGATAGTGGTCATACTGGTTAAGAAAATTGCTCTAAAACGAACATAGCCTGCTTCATAAATGGCTTCATCGAACGACATACCTTCTTTGAGAAATCCATTCATTTTCTCTACGAGAACCAAACTGTCGTTTACGATAATACCTATCAACGCGACGATACCCAAGAAACTCAGAATACTTAATTGTTGTCCGTGAATGTAATGTCCCCATGCCACACCTATTATACTAAAAGGTACTAGTAATAGTAGAATTATGATAGCTTGACTCAGCGATCTAAAGGTAAGGGTAATGATGATAATGATACAAAAAAGTACAAATGGCAGGGCAAATTTGGCTGATTTCTGTGTTTTTTCAGCTTCTCTATTTTGCCCTTCAAACAAGGGAGAAACTCCTTGATGTTTGGCTAAAATACCTGGAATAATATCTTGCTTGATTTGCTCAATCATTTCTGGAGCAGAAATATCTTTACTACTCAGTTCGCACTCTATGGTTACTTGTTTTTGACCATCCAAGTGGTTAATTCCAGAGACTCCACGCACGGTGGTAAAGGTTGCTAATTTTCTAAGTGGCACCTCTTTTCCATCGGCCAGACGAATTCTGGTCTCTTCCAAGTCATACAAGGAAGATCGTTGTTCGTCATTAAATCGGACCCAAACCTTAACTTCATCTTTGCCACGTTGCAGTCTTTGTGCTTCATACCCAAAATAACCTTGACGCACTTGATTCAGAATTTGCGCTTCATTAAAACCTAGAATATAAGCTTCATCTGTGAGTTTAATATTGATTTCACGGTTTCCCTCTTGTACACTTTCCACCACATCCTTTAGTTGTGGTAATTCTTTCATAGCGGCTTTTAACTCATCTTTAGCAGCATCTAATTCTTTTTGGTTTTCACCTAAGAACGTAACCGATACGGGCTTACCAAAAGCACTTGCGTTACCGTAAGTTAGCTTATCAGCATCATCCATAGCACCTACTTCTTCTCTGAAACGATCGGCTAATTCCATGCTACTGGTAGTTCGTTGTTCGCTACCTACTAAAATAGCGCTTATACTGCCTTCATGTGATCCAGGGCCCACCTTACGTTCAATATTAGCTACTATGCTTAGGTCGTTACCGGTCTCTTTTTTAATGGCATCATTCACTCTCCAAATTGCAGCTTCAATTTTTTCAAGTCGCTCATTGGTAATTGCCTCCCGCGTACCAGCTGGCATGCTTAAGTTAATGGGTACGTCATTGCGTTCTATTATAGGGAAAAATGTGAATTTAATAAGGCCACCTTTAATACCACCTATAGTAATAATGGCTAAAGACACAGCAATAAGAAACGTGAATATTTTATGATTCAGCGCAAAACGAAATACGGGTGCATAGAGCTTGTCTCGCAACACATACATCATTTTGTCTGTGAGTAATTCCATTTTATTCTTTTGTTGACCTTTCTTTAGTGCCTTACTATGCGCTAAGTGAGAAGGCAGTATTATAAGGGCTTCTATCAATGAAATAAACAGAGTAGCTATAACGACAAATGCCAGCTCGCTAAAGAAATCACCAGCTCGTCCATCTACCATGAAGAAGAAGCTAAATGCTACCATAGTAGTAAGGACCGCACTAATTACAGATGGGAGTACCTCCATAGTGCCATCTACAGCTGCTTGAATGGGATTTTTACCGCGTTCAAAATGACTATATACGTTTTCACTTATAACAATGCCATCGTCCACTAAGATGCCTATGACCACTATCATCCCAAAAAGAGAAATGACATTTATAGTAACCCCAGCATAAAGAGCAATAATGAACATACCCAGAAATGAAATGGGTAAGCCAACAGCAACCCAAAATGCAATTCTGATATTTAGAAATAGGGAGAGTAGCAGCAGTACTAATAGCATACCCAACACCCCGTTCTCTATTAATAATTCTTTCCGTTCTTGTAAGGTTTCTGATTGGTCCTTAATAAGTGTGGCCGAAAGTTTAGGATTGAGTTCTGCAAATTTCTTGAAGTAGTTTCTTACATATTCGGCATTTTTGAGTAAGTCTTCTTCATCTGTACTGCTTACCAGCACTTCTATACCTGGGTTCCCATTGATATAGATTCTATTGGGGTCGTCGGCCCATTTATCAGCAACTTTAGCTACATCTTTTAGCCGTACAATAGCGCCATCAGAAGTTGTTTTTATGACCGAATTTTCAAGCTGAGCAGCATAATACTCCTTATTTCTGCTTCTTATCAGGAGTTCTTCATTCTTGGTTTTAATGGAGCCTCCTGTTATGTCAAGATTTGCTCCTCGGATAAGAGATCCAGCTTGCTCTATACTTATTCCGTATTTACGGAGGGCATCGTCATCTAAAGCAACTTCTATTTCTTCGTTAGGAAAACCCGCCAATTCTACTTTTGAAATCCCGTCAAAAGCAAGTAGGTCTTTTTCTATACGTTGCCCATATTGTTTGAGTGATTTAAGTGAAATATTTTCACCAGTAACAGCATAATTTATGGTAAAGTTTATGTTTTCTCGGAGTGCTACTATGGGTTTTTCTAGCCCGCCAGGAAAACTATTAATAGCATTTACGGCATTTTTTACATCTTCAAGAGCTACCTTGGTGTCGTAGCCTTTTTCTACCTCAATGATTACAGCTGCTGCATTTTCATTGCTGGTTGAGGTGATGCGCTCTATACCTGTAACGCCTTCTAGTTTCTCCTCTATTCGGGCTACTACGCCTTGTTCTATCTCATTGGGCGCCGCTCCGGGATAAATCAATTGTATATTGATTATTCTATTTTCAACAAGCGGGAAAAAACTCGCCGTCATGTTGGAATATGCCAAATACCCAAATATAACCACTACGGCCATTAAGGTATTAGTTGAAATAGGATACTTTATGAAATAAGCTATGATTTTTTTCATTCCTATTGAACAGATGGTTCTACTTTCAAGCCTTCAAAAGCGCCACTAATTGCTTTATTTGGAATTAACATCCCATTTGTAATTCCTTTTATAATAGCCTTTTCGTCTGAAAAGCTAATTACTTCAATGGGGGTGAGCACCAAGGTAGAATCTGCATTGATAGTATAAATCGCTTTCCCATCTTCTATCATATTCCTGTCAACGATGAGTGCGTTTTGCTCTACGCCTCCATTTATTACGGCTTTTAAGTAAAGTCCTTCGCGGAGTTCTGCGCCACTTACTTTTAAGAAAATACTCACCATTTGGGTAGTTGGATTTATAATACTGTTGATACGACTAACAGTTCCATAAAATTCTTTATCTAAATCAGTAGAATTAAGCTTTACAGTACTTCCCACTTTGAGGTGTTTTAAATCGTTGCGCGAGACAGGAGCTTCCAATTCATAGGTTCCTAATTGTACAAAAGTGCCTATTTTTTGACCAGTTCTCACAAGTGTTCCAGGATCTATAGTTGCTTCGCTCAGCACTCCGCCGTAGGGAGCTGCTATTTTATGTTTATTGAGTCTAACTTCTTGACTTTGAATATTGTAATACGTGGTAAGTATATTTCTGCCACTTATAAATTGTTTTAACTGTGTATTGTCTAACTTGGGTAAAACAGGAAGAGGTTGGCTTGGTTTAATGCTTTGCACAAAACTTTTCCAAGCAGATGCCTCAGCAGGATAGTCAAGTGATATATCTGCTAATGCTTGATTTACGATAGTCATAAAACTACTTCGTTGAGCCGTGAGTGCCGAACGAATTTCAGCGTCGTCTATGGATGCAATAATTTGTCCTGATGTAAATTGTTGCCCTTCTCTAAAGTTAGTGGTGAGTAAAACTCCTGTCACCTCTGAGTATAGTTCTAGTCTATTGGTGGCTTGCAATCTACCACTAACAGTTATGTTAAGTGGAATAGAAGTAAGCTCTGCCGGAGATGCGGCCACTACTTTTGATCGAAATGAAATCTTAGGCTCGTTGGCTTCCTCAGATTTGCCAAGTTGCTTAGAAATGAAAACGCCAACTAAGACAGCGGCAATACCTAAGATTATAGATCTGCCTAGATTTTTATTAAATATGGGTTCACTCATTAGTGTGTTGTTTTTTCGATGCGAATTTAGTTTTTATGATGTGTTGAATTAAAAGTATTCACTGTTTTTTAGATGATATGTTTTAGTCTCCTTGAACCAGTTAAATGTGAGTAGTTCAGGTACATTAAAAATCAAACCAACTTCTGCGTCTGTTTAGTTTCAGGTCTTTCAAAGTACTTGATTTTACGCTGATGCCAAAGTCAAACATCTGACGCTGAATAGGGTACCATTTAAAGGTCATTTGCCAACAATGTAAGTCCCTGAAAAAATCAAGAGAAGTAAAGGATATGTCTTTTTTAGTAATGTCATACCCACTGCTTACTCCAATTTTCCAATTTTCTGTGAGTTTAATATCTCCTTGGAAAGTTATGCTTTGACTTACCGTTTTTTCTCTTAATACTGGAGTACGGGAATTTAGATTGTAATTTAAATTAAGGCTCCAAGGGAGGTTGAAGTCTACATAGTTTTGTAAGTTATTGTTGATGTACTCTAGTTCATCCTCATTCACCTTGTCGGTCTCTTTCTTTTTAAACGCTTGCGGATTAAGGTTAGTGGAAATGGATACAGCACTTTGGACGAAATGCCCTAGCTTTTTCATTTCATTGATGGCGAATTGATTGTAGCGGGTAGCAACCTCATTAGGGCCTACTAATGTGTAGCTGTAAGGGTCGAACGAAGTGCTAAAATTCATCCTAATCTTATTCAAGATAGTTGTATTCCCAGAGATATTTAACGTTGCTAGATTAAATGAATCCGCCAAGAAGTTATAGCCACTTCTAATGTTCAAACTTTCAATTATTTTTACCTTTTTGATACCTCCATTGGCTGTATCTTTACTTGAGCGAACTTTAATCTCCAGGTTGTTACCAAATCCAAAATTTAAGGATGCTTGTGGCCCAGCAGTAGGTCGTCCTATTATCCCATTTTCGTATACAGAATAAGATTTTACCATCATTTGAGAATCAATGTACGATTTGTAGCCATTTTGAGCGCCACTTTGAAAATCAGGATTCCAAACAGCTTCTAGGTTGGGTCGCACAACGTGTCGTATTGCCACTATTTTTTTATCTGTAAAAGCTTTCGTTCCATATAAAATAGTGCTAAATCCTATGGAAGTATTATACGACATAGCTCTTGAAAAGCCCGCGATATCGTTATTGACAATAACGGAATCTCCCACAGCATCCCAAGTTTTTTCGGTTGTTTTAAAATACCAGTATTCACTAAAACTAAAACTCGGAGAAACGGTCACCCATTTTAATGCTTTAAAAGATGTATTGATGGGTACAACATGACTTGCACCGTTTCTAAAGTCATCTCTAAGTCGAGGAGTATTAAGGCTAGCTTTCACACCAAAAGTCTCACTCACTGCGGCTACTAAAATGGTATCTGCCGTTATAAGTTCATTTTTAAATGTACCTTGGTACGAAATACCGAGATTTCGCATAAAACTTTTTGCCGTTTCGTTCTTGGAATAGAAGTTTTTAAAAGGCATTTGCCTACTTAAATTAGCGGTAAACTGAGGCAAAGTCATATTCAACTCACCGGTTGAAAGATTTTGTATCATATTTGAGTTTATGCTCACATTTACCTTTTTATCCAATATTGCTCTAGAGTATGAAACACTTGAGTTTGAGTTGGTACTAATAATATCTTGATAATTGGTTGTGTTGTTTTTAGAGAAATTTCGGGTTAAGAAATTTACGCTTGCGCCGAAACGAGATCCAGGTTTAGCTTTAGCATCTCGGTTATAGGTCCATCCAATTTTGTAATCTTTCCGAACGGAGTAGGTTGGCGACTCGGGTTCCCCAATTTTGAAACTTGATGTTTCAAAATTTAAATTACCCTGGTACTTATAACGTTTATTATACCTGGAGCTTACCGATGCTCTCCAACTACCTCTGAAATAAATATCTCCCATGACTTGAACATCCAGAAAGTCATTTACAGGCACGTAGTAACCTAGATTTCGTATATTAAAACCGTAGGCCTGAGACTCACCAAAGGTGGGGAATAAGATGCCTTGTTTTCGTTTGTCAGGAACAGGAAAAAAACCAAACGGAACAAAAAGAGGTGTATTAATATCTGCAATTACAAGATTAGCAGGACCCGTAATAATCTGTTTTTTAGGAATTACTTTAATCTTGTCGGCTTTAATATAAAAATGAGGTTCGGGTAAATCGCACGTAGTAAACTTGGCATTTTTTACATAAATATTTTCTTGGCTATCCCTTAGCACGCGCTCGCCATGTATAAGTCCATCGCTTTCAGTTGTTAGTACGCCAAAGGAAATGCCTTTTTTAGACTGGAAGTTGTAGCGCATGGTATCTGCTTCATACTTTTTCCCATTGTCTTCTAAGCTCGGTCTACCTAGGTAATCTCCGGTGCTATCGTTTACAATTCCACGAGCCATAACATCCTTAGAATCCAGGTCGATTTCGATATAATTTGCTACGATAATGATTTCTTGGTAGCTTATTTTGGCGTTGCCATATAAATAGGCCTTTCTAGACGGCATGTCTAGTATTATTGAGTCATCTGCTTCATAATCTAATGAAGCATCTAGGTCAGACACGTGTTGATCTATTGAGAATTCTAAACTGTCGTGACCGATACTGTCGAGTTGGTATATAGAATCAACAAATTTGCCTGTGGAATCAGGTTGCTGAGCTTGACAAAAAAAAGGTGTATAAAATAGAAAACACAACAAGGCTATACGTTGATACAAAAGCGCCTGATTTTTAAGGTGTTGGCGATATGTTTTCTTAAAATTGTACAAAAGAAATAATCAGCTTGTTAAAGTAGGTTTAAATACGCGTGCAAATGAACAACTTATATGCCACAAAGAAAGTCTTCCATTCAAGAATATCATTATTTCTAATGTCGCTTTCGATGGTAATAAGTTCTTATGCTTTGAACAGTATAAAATTATCGATAAAGTTAAGTGCTAAGATGTAAATGTATAGACAGAAAAAAATCATTAACATCGTCTGGAGAGATAAGTATGTGATTGGCGATTGCTTTGGTGTTATTCATAGCGCATTAAAAAAAAGAGATGACTCTGGTCAATGAAAAGATTTAGTAATGAATTGCTTCTGATATATTTGAAGCCTTATTCAATTGTAAGAAAAAAAACATAGTCCTAAAATCAATAGTATAAAATAGAAATGAAGATAACAAAGGAAACAAAAGTGGGAATTCTAACGGCAACAGCAATTGCCATATTAGCTTTTGGATACAATTTCATGAAGGGGCAGGACATGTTCACCACTTCAAATGAGTACTTTGGAAAGTATGATAGAATAGAAGGATTATTTAAAAGTAACCCTGTGCTGATAAACGGTTACAAAGTAGGGAGTGTTACTTCTATCACCATGGATAGAAATGATAGTTTTAGGTTAACCGTTGGAATTACGCTGCCAGATGACATTAAAATGCCTAAGAATTCTATCATGAAAATCGTAAATAACGATATGATAGGAAGTAAAGCCATTGAAATTATTTTTGGAAACAGCACTGAATTTGCGAGTACAGGCGATTTTTTGTTGGCAGAACAAGATCAAGGTATTGCACAAGCGGTGAGTGGCGTTCTTGAACCGCTTACCAAAAGTGTAAATTCTGTTTTGGGGAATATTGATACGGCAATCTCGGGTGCAGACTTAGAGGGTACTTTAAAAGACGCATCATTAGCCTTGAAGTCGTTTAAAGAAACTGCCGATAAGTTGAATAAGCTATTAGATGGTAAAGACAGAGATATAACCGCCATATTGAGTAATGTACAAGCAACAACTTCAGGATTAAAGGGATTAACTCCAAAGATTGATGGAATATTGACCGAAATAGACGCTACTACGAAAGAAATCAGTGCCATTGAGTTTAATGCTTTGGCTACCCAAGTTAAAAGTTTAAGTGAGGAATTGGAGAAAACTACTAAGGCGATAAATGGCAAGGACGGAACGCTGGGTATGTTGGTTAATGACAAGGAAATTTACCTTAAACTTGATTCCACCGTCGGCAAGTTAAAGTCACTACTTGACGATATAGAGAAATATCCGCGCAGGTACACTGGTGTAACCGAACGTCAGCGTAAGAAGGGCGATAAAGAGAAAGAAGGAGAAAAATAAGCGAAGACTTTTTGATTCTCTGTAAAAGGCAGCTATAGGTTTCCTAACTCTTTTACCAAACCTGGCCCTGTATATATAAATCCAGTATAAATTTCAATAAGATCAGCGCCAGCATCTAGTTTGGATTGTCCGCTGGCAGCATCTTCAATACCTCCTACACCTATAATGGTCATGTCTGATTTAGAACGTATATGCTTTACAAATGAGTTTGAAACGGCTAAAACTGGCGCGCCACTTATACCTCCATCGCCTATTTCTAGGACAAGTTTTTTGCTAGATTTAGTAAGTAGTGTGCGATCGATACTGGTATTGGTAGCCACTATTCCTTCAAAAGCAATTTCTTGTTGTAGTTCCACTATCTCGTCTAGCATACCAAAGGTCAAGTCTGGCGCTATTTTCAGGTACATTGGTTTCCAGTTATCTTTTGTTTTTCGAATGTCAAGTAATGCTGATATTATTTTCTTTAGTTCTTCTTTGTTTTGAAGTTCTCTTAGATTAGGCGTGTTTGGAGAGCTTACATTAACAATAAAAAAATCGGCGAGGTGATAGAGCTCGTCATAGCATTTAACATAGTCATTTACGGCATTTTCATTGGGTGTTGTTTTATTCTTGCCAATGTTTATACCAATTTGCATATCACAATTTGGATGAGTTTTTCGGAATGTCTCTAAGCGTTTTCTTAGTGCTTTTAGCCCCTCGTTATTAAATCCCATTCGATTGATTATCGCTCTGTCTTTTTTTAGCCTAAACAAACGCGGTTTCGGATTGCCGCTTTGGGGCTTTGGGGTTACTGTTCCTACTTCTATAAAACCAAAGTTAAGTGTATATAATTCGTTTAGAAATTTACCATCTTTATCAAATCCAGCTGCAAGACCTACTTTGTTTTTATAATTAAGTCCGTCTACAGAAACAGGGTTGTCCGCAAACTGAAAGGTGTTTCTAACGAAAGAAAACTTGCTTACTACCTTAAATAATCTCATTGTGGTATAATGTGCTTTTTCCGGGGATAGCAGAAAAAACAGACTTCGAAGTACAGAATACATGAGTGCAAATGTGGGAGCTTTTTGGGCTAAAAAAAAGATAACTTTATTCTTAGGAGTAAATGTGAATTAATATTTAAAAATGCCAGTCTAACAATTAGTTTTAAGAAGGAAACTATCTTGGACAATTTCCAACTGCTGGATGATGTATGAGTTTTTTGCTCGTATTTACAAGACGGTAAATGGACTACTCGCCATAAAATAAGGGTGTAAGGTATTTAGATATATTCCATACGACGATAAAGTGCTGTTTTCTTCATTTTTTTTTAGCCTCTTCTGAACACAATGTTAAATTTGCTGTTATATAAAGCAATATATGTCTAGCAAAAAACAAGGTTTGTCGAGTATTGGAAAAAAGGTGATTATGGCACTCACCGGATTCTTCCTAATGTTTTTTTTACTGCAGCATTTAAGTATTAATTTACTTTCTGTGTTTAGCGCAGATTCTTTCAATGAAGTTTCTCATTTTATGGGGAATAACCCACTAGTTCAATGGGTGCTTCAGCCAGTGCTTATCTTCTCAGTTATTTTCCATTTTGTATGGGGAATGAAATTGGAATATGAAAATAGCCAAGCGCGAAACGTTAAGTATGCCAAATATAACGGAGGTGCTAATGCGTCATGGATGAGTCGAAATATGATTATTTCTGGTCTAGCTGTTTTGGCATTTTTAGCGCTACATTTTTATGATTTTTGGGTACCTGAGATTAATACAAAATACATCGTTGGAGATACCAGTGGTTTAACAGAAGGAACCGAAAATTTTAGATATCATGAGGAGTTAGTACACAAATTTGCGCATCAACCATGGAGAGTATTCTTGTATGTTCTTTCTTTCGTAATGTTATCACTTCACCTTTTACATGGTTTCCAATCCTCTTTTCAATCGGTTGGCTTTAATCACACGAAGTACACTCCGGTAATCAAAATGCTAGGAAATATTTTTGCGATTGCGATTCCTTTGGGATTCATCTTCATAGCAATTTATCATTACAACGTTCATCCACATTAATTCATAAGTAGATATTTAGTCAAATGGCATTAAACGGAAAAATACCAGCAGGTCCAATAAAAGATAAGTGGACATCCTACAAGGATCACCTTAATCTTGTAAACCCTGCCAATAAAAGAAATATTGACATTATTATAGTAGGCACAGGTCTGGCCGGTGGCAGTGCCGCTGCGACTCTTGCTGAACAAGGATATAATGTAAAAGCATTTTGCTACCAAGATTCACCTAGACGAGCGCATTCTATTGCAGCGCAAGGTGGAATAAATGCAGCCAAAAATTACCAAGGTGACGGCGATTCTACCTACCGCCTTTTTTACGATACTGTAAAAGGAGGAGATTATAGAAGTAGAGAAGCCAATGTGCACAGACTTGCAGAGGTAAGTGCAAATATTATTGATCAATGTGTGGCTCAAGGGGTACCTTTTGCTCGAGATTATGGAGGGTTATTGGATAATCGTTCATTTGGTGGAGTGCTCGTTTCTAGGACTTTTTATGCGAAAGGACAAACGGGTCAACAATTATTATTAGGTGCCTATTCTGCCATGAACCGTCAAATCGCTCGTGGTAAAATAACAATGTATAACCGCCATGAAATGCTAGATGTGGTAGTAGTAGACGGTAAAGCACGAGGGATTATCGCCCGTAATCTAGTCACAGGTGAAATCGAAAGACATTCGGCACACGCCGTTGTGTTGGGTACAGGCGGTTACGGAAACGTATTCTTCTTAAGTACCAATGCAATGGGAAGTAACGTAAGTGCGGGTTGGAAAGCACACAAAAGAGGTGCCTATTTTGCCAATCCTTGTTACACCCAAATTCACCCTACGTGTATTCCTCGAAGTGGTGATTACCAGAGTAAACTAACCCTTATGTCTGAGTCGCTAAGAAACGACGGTCGTATTTGGGTTCCAGCTAAATTAGAAGACGTTGCTGCCATAAAAGCAGGAAAGCTTAAAGCTACTCAGATTGCCGAAGAAGATAGAGATTACTACTTGGAGCGAAGATACCCTGCATTTGGGAACTTGGTGCCTCGTGATGTAGCAAGTAGAGCAGCCAAAGAACGTTGTGATGCAGGTTATGGTGTGAATGCAACAGGCGAGGCCGTTTACTTAGATTTTGCATCTGCGATTCTACGATATGGTAGAGAGCAGGCTTTACTTAAAGGCGAGTCTAGTGCTACCGATGCTCGCTTAAAAGAACTAGGTAAAGAAATCGTTAAAGCAAAATACGGTAACCTATTTGACATGTATAAACAAATAGCAGCTGAAAATCCTTACGAAACTCCGATGATGATATACCCAGCAGTTCATTATACAATGGGTGGTGTTTGGGTAGATTATAATCTTATGACTACCATACCGGGTTGTTATGCAATAGGCGAGGCTAATTTCTCTGAACATGGAGCAAATAGATTAGGAGCTTCAGCTTTAATGCAAGGTTTAGCGGATGGCTATTTTGTATTACCATACACCATCGCAGACTATTTGTCTCACGATATCCGTACAGGGACAATACCAACTACGTTACCAGAGTTTGATGCTGCAGAAAAGGAAGTGAAAGCAAGGCTTGAAGGTCTTGTCAATAATAAAGGAATTCATTCTGTAGACTATTACCACAAGCAGTTGGGTAATATTATGTGGAATAAGTGCGGAATGAGCAGAAATGAAAAAGGGCTAAAAGAAGCCATTGAAGAGATTGCCGCACTAAGAGAGGATTTCTGGAAAAATGTAAGTGTTCCAGGCGGGGCATATGAATTAAATCCGGAATTAGAAAAAGCAGGAAGAGTTGCTGATTTCTTAGAATTAGGAGAACTTTTTGCGAAAGACGCCTTAGATAGAAATGAGAGCTGCGGAGGTCATTTTAGAGAAGAATCTGTAGAAGTTGGAGGACCTCAAGATGGTGAAGCCCTTCGTGATGATGAAAACTATGCTTATGTTGCAGCATGGGAGTATAAAGGTAAACCAAGTGAGGCTGTATTGCACAAAGAGCAATTGGAGTTTAACGATATTAAATTGACACAAAGAAGTTATAAGTAAGATGAGCGAAATGAACTTAACACTCAAAATCTGGCGACAAAAAAATGCCGCAGATAAAGGTAAAATGGTAGACTATAAAGTAAATAGTATATCAGAGCATATGTCTTTCTTAGAAATGATGGATGTACTCAATGAGCAGTTAATCAATAGTGGTGATGATCCTGTTGCTTTCGACCACGATTGTAGAGAAGGAATATGCGGTAGTTGCTCTATGTTTATCAACGGAGAAGCACACGGTCCTGTAAAAGGAACTACTACGTGCCAATTGCACATGCGTAGCTTCAAGGATGGTGACACTATTTATATTGAGCCGTTTAGAGCAAACGCTTTTCCCGTTATAAAAGACTTGGTTGTAAATAGAAGTTCGTTTGATAGAATTCAGCAGTCAGGAGGATTTATTTCGGTAAATACAAGCGGGAATACTCAAGATGCTAATGCGACTGCAATCCCAAAACACGATGCAGATCTTGCTATGGATGCGGCGGCTTGTATCGGCTGTGGTGCATGCGTTGCAACCTGTAAAAACAGTAGTGCGATGCTTTTTGTTGGCGCTAAAATTTCGCAATATGCATTGTTACCACAAGGACAAGTGGAAGCTAAAGATAGAGCTCAAAATATGGTGGCTCAGATGGATGCAGAAGGTTTTGGTAATTGTACGAATACTGGAGCTTGCGAGGTGGAATGTCCCAAAGGAATTTCAATTAGCAATATTGCTAGAATGAATCGTGAGTATTTGAGTGGTTCTTTGAAGTAAAAGAAACACAAACTCAAGTGTCAAATTCAAATTCAAAGGCTTTTGATCTGGAGGACAGGTTAGTTGCTTTTGCTGGAGAGATTGCATTGTTTGTAGAGAAGTAAAAGAAATACAAACTCAAACTCAAATACAAACTCAAATACAAAGGCTTTTGATCTGGAGGACAGGTTAGTTGCTTTTGCTGGAGAGATTGCATAGTTTGTAGAGAAGTAAAAGAAGTACAAGCTCAAGTGTCAAACTCAAACTCAAATTCAAAGGCTTTTGATCTGGAGGACAGGTTAATTGCTTTTGCTGGAGAGATTGCATAGTATTGTAGAGAAGTAAAAGAAATACAAGCTCAAGTGTCAAACTTAAATTCAAATTCAAAGGCTTTTGACATAGACGAAAGATTAATTGCTTTTGCTGGAGAGATTGTACTTTATTCTGGCAGTATCAAAAAAGATTTCACTTCCGAATACTACACAAAACAGATGATTAGATCTTCCGGAAGTGCAGCTTTAAATTTCGGGGAGCTTCAGGGAACAATTACGACAAAAGACTTTATCTTTAAAGCTTCATTAAGTATAAAGGAGTTAAAAGAAACAAGAATGAGTTTGAAAATATTAAGGTATGTAGGGGCTTATAAAAATGAAGTGATTGATAATATACTTGGAGAGTTAGAACAATTGATCGCAATCGTTTCTAAAATTATTGTAAACAAGCGAAATGTCTAATGGACTAGTTTTGAAATTTGTATTAGTTATTTGTTTTTGAGTTTTAAATAAATGTTCAGCGGAATAATAGAAACCATAGCCACCCTCAGCCAGATAGAGGGAAAAGGCACCAATCTTACATTTACTTTTAAGAGTGAGTACACCCATGAGCTTAAAATAGACCAGAGTGTGGCACATAACGGCGTTTGTCTTACGGTGGTAGACATCCAGGGCGATGAATATAAAGTAACGGCTATTGAAGAAACACTTCGATTAACTAATCTTGGCCAACTGAATGTAAATGACAAAGTCAATTTTGAACGTTGTATTCGCTTAAATGACAGACTGGATGGTCATATGGTACAAGGTCATGTGGACGGCAAAGCAACTGTAATACAGGTAGAAGATAAAGACGGTAGTTGGGAATACGAGTTTGAACTAGATGTTGATTTCACAGACATTAATGGTTATGCTCCCGAAAAGCTCATCATACACAAAGGCTCCGTTACTATAAATGGTACTAGCCTTACCGTTACACATGTACGTGATCGTAAATTTGGCGTCGCTATAATACCCTATACGTATGAGCACACCAATTTTCACAGCTTAAGACTAGGTAGCATTGTGAATATTGAATTGGATGTACTGGGTAAGTATGTGGCGAGGTTGACGAGTAAGTAGCTTAAGTAGCTTTTACTTTTCTGTGTACAATATCTTTTAGGTCATAGTCTCTATTTATCAGCGAGGTATCTCTCGAAATTACGTAGTTTTGTCCTATGAACGTAATGAAATACATCGGCATTTTTATGCTATTTATAGCTGCCGGATTTTACGGATTGATTTTACTTTCTCCATCAGAAATTACATTCCAGGTGAATGAGGATGTAAGTGCTCCTATACAGTCTGTGTTTGAGGCATTGCATGAACCACAAGCCTTGCCCAAATGGATGCACGGCCTAGATATCGCAAAACAAACAAAAGGGGACGGAGTAGGCAGAGAAAGTGAATACGATTTATTTTATCCAAAGGAAATGGTTATGCACCGTGTAATAACTGTTTGTGACACGTTTACCCGATTGGCTGTGGTTGGTGATGTGCCTGATTTTTTTAGCCGAACAGATGACTATACCCTCGAAGTATTAGACAGTAAGCACACTAGAATATCTGTAATGGTTAAAATGAAGGCATTAAGCATGGGCAGCAGGATGATGTTAAGAACCGAAGAAACCCATAAAATAAATACAGCGACCAATCTGTCGGCGCTTAAAAAATACATAGATAATTAAATACCAATTCTAGAAGTTGATTGGTTTAGACTGAAAAAAAGGCGAACCTTTAATCTAAGCTATGCAATTTTCTCCCAAGCCTTATGTCCTTGTCGCATTGACATGTGTTTTTTGAGGTTTTGGTGTTCGCTTAATTCCGGATCTACTTCTAATAATGCAATTATTGCTTTACGCGCTTCTTCGGCGATAGGAGCGTCTGTGCTCAATGAGGCGAGTGTCAATTGATCTAGCCCACTTTGCCGAGTTCCTGCTATATCGCCAAAGCCTCTTAGCTGCATATCAATTTCACTTAATTCGAATCCACTTGTGGTATTTACCATTGCCTTTAAGCGGGTTTGTGCGTTCTCGCTTAGATTTTTATTGCTAAGCAATATGCAATAGCTTTGTTCTGCGCCACGTCCTACACGACCTCTTAATTGGTGCAACTGTGATAAACCAAATTTCTCTGAACTCTCTATAACCATAATGCTCGCATTAGGTACGTTGATGCCTACTTCTATTACGGTGGTGCTAACGAGTATATGCGTTTTCCCATCGGAGAAGTCTTTCATCTTGTCTTCTTTTTCAGCAGGTTTCATTTTACCATGGAGCATTTCTACTTGGTATTCTGGCCTATGGAAGTAGGCTAACAATTGATCAAATCCATTATTTAAATCTTTGTAATGAAGGGTCTCACTTTCTTCTATAAGTGGGTAAACAACGTATGCTTGTCTGCCTTTGGCGATTTCTTCTTTAATGAAAGCCCATACTTTTTCGCGCGCAAAACCAAATCTGTGTGCGGTGCGAATCGCTTTTCGACCTGCGGGCATTTCGTCAATAACACTGTAATCTAAATCGCCATATACGCTCATAGCCAGTGTACGCGGAATAGGAGTTGCGGTCATTACCAGTACATGAGGATTTAGCTTGCCTTTATCCATTAGCTTAGCCCGTTGAGCAACTCCAAAACGATGTTGCTCATCTATAATAGTAAGTCCTAAATTCTCAAATTTAACCACATCTTCTATCAAAGCGTGTGTGCCGATAAGCAGTTTTATCTGTCCATTTTCTAATTTCTCATGCAAAATTCGGCGTTCTTTTGTTTTGGATGAGCCTGTTAAAATACCAATTTCTATACCTATTTTGTCGGCTAGCTCTTTTAAACCAATATAATGCTGAATGGCTAGAATCTCTGTAGGCGCCATTAAACTCGCCTGATAGCCATTATCCACGGCCATTAACACGCTTAAAAACGCAACTATGGTTTTTCCGCTTCCAACATCACCTTGCAGGAGTCTATTCATCTGCTTACCTGAACAGAAGTCTGATTTAATTTCGGTTAATACTCTTTCTTGAGCGCCTGTTAAAGCAAACGGCAAGTGATTCTCGCAAAAAGTTTCAAAAAGACTGTTTTGTTTGCCAAAGGTTATGCCATCGGCGGCGTCGCCTCGTTTTAATTTTTGTTGTATGAAGGGAAATTGTAAGAAAAATAATTCTTCAAACTTAAACCTATAGGTTGCGGCATCTATATGTCGCGCACTTGGCGGATGATGAATGAATTTAAAGGCTTTGTCGCGGGGTATTAGCTTATAGGTTTCACAAAATGCAGCAGGGAATATTTCTGGCACTGCAAACTGCTCATGGGTTAATACATTTTGAATAGTTTGTCGAATGGCTTTACTCTCTACCCTGCGGGTTTTCATCATTTCGGTAGTGTTATATACCGCTTCTAGCGCGGCTGCATTACTTCTACCATAAACGGTGTCTACTTCTGGATGGGTAATATTTATTTTTCCGTTAAAGAATGTAGGCTTCCCAAATACGATGATTTCTTCTCGCAACTTAAGGTTACTCTTAAAATAGCTCACACTCTTAAACCAAAGTAGTTCTATCTCTTCTTTACCATCTGTAAACGTGGCCACAAGCCTTGTTTTACGTTGGTCTCCTAGCTCTTTGATGTGGGTAACATATCCCTTTAATTGAATATAGCTTGAGTTCGAATCTATCTCGCTTATAGCATAATACTTGGATCGGTCTACGTAACGAAATGGATAATAAGACAGTAAGTCTGCAACAGTAAAAATGCCAAGTTCCTTGTTGAGCACTTCGGCACGCACGGTACCTACGCCCTTTATGGTTTTGATATTGGTGCTTAAGAAGGTGTTCAAGGGAAAAAGTATTTACTGATAAAAGCGCCAAGTTCCATCATCCAAGCTATGCCCACATGAACTATAATTCCACCAACGATACTTCTGCTGTAATAGGCTATTATTCCCAAAAGACTGCCTCCAAAAAAAGAGCTTATGAGTTCGCCCATAGGTTTGTTCCAATGGATAACCAAATATACATAAGCCATAGGAATTATAGCTCGTGGTCCAACTATGCCCACAAATGCTAGTACCATAAAACCCCTAAAAAAGAATTCAATACTGAAAAAATCGAGGCCATAAAGGAGTTCGTATAAAGCTAAATGCTTAAAATGAGAGGCGTTAGAAAAGTCAAGAGATTTAAAATCTTGTACTTGCGGGTAGGATGCTAAAAAGTCGGGAAGTGTGCTGGCTACACCAATAAGCGGCAACATAATAGCCAACATAACAAGATATGGTTTTAGGCTGTAGTTTTTAACTGTAAATCCGTAGAACGGTTGTTTACCCTTGTCTGCAAAATACCAATAAATCCATATCCCTAGAAATAAAAAGGTACCCCTTGCTACAGTTCCTACAATGCTTCTAAGCCAATCGATATGGGCATAGTTTTCAAAAGGAATAAGCCATTGGTCTACGTGATTACTTAATACGCTACGATACGAGAAAACCGCTATCCCAAAACAACAAAGAAACCAAAACTGAGGATTAGACCAATTACTCCAATCCTTATGAAAATAACTACTGAAGAAATAGCCTATAAGTAGCGGTGAACCGTACAAAATGAGATGAAATGAGAATTTATAATCTGCTAAATAAGCGGTATACCACCATCGGGTAAGTAACGATTGTTCACCCCAATCCGAAGGAATGTACTTGTAATACTTAAAAAAGCAGAAGCCAATGAGAAATAGCATTGCTACAGTAAACTCACCCCAACTAAAGTGTTCACGATAGAATTGCTTGATATATCCAACTATTTTTTTCAAGAGGTCTTACTTGGAGACAATATTAAAGCAAAGAAAATAAAATCAATAAAATCATTCCGCTTTCTAGGGGTTTTGGTATAATACAAGTGATGTTGATAAAGTTCACCTTAAGAAATGAGATAGGTTTTCGAAGATAGAGGCAGAAAACACAGTCGTAGCCAATGCTACGACGCATATTTCTAACGACTAAATTCGGAAATATGGCCATTTATGATGTGAATTTTATTGACATTAATTGTACTAGGCTAAGGCGAAAAAGAATAACTTTAAAATTTACAATTCAAGCTAAACTACAAAAAAGACCGCTATTTCGGATAGCGGCCTTCTAGTTATTTGTGCTTTTTATTATTGTTTTATAAGCTTATGCGTGCTGGTAACTTGCTCAGCTGTACACCTTACCATATACACACCCTCTGCCCACGTATGGGTAGGGATAGTGGCAGATGTGCTATTTACTTCTTGTGTGTGTACCAGCTTGCCCGTTACATCAAAAATGTGTACTTGCTTTGGGCTGTTGTCATCAAAATCTAGTGTAAAACTACCAATGGCCGGATTAGGATATAGCCTACTCGGTAAAATAGCCACTGGAGAGACTCCCGCAGATGTATATCTAAGTTCTAGGTCGTCAAAGTAAAACCGTTGCTTAAACTGAGGGTAGCTAAAGTCTAATACCCCTAAGCTTATTTCTATACTATCTGCCCTATAGGTAGGATCGGGGATAGAGAAAGGCAATGCAGTGTAATCGCTATTAAATAAACCTATCGTATCTGGTATAGCAAAGGGATTTGTGCTACGCAAAATAATCGGCACGCCACTGCTGTAAGTGTATCGTCGACTATTTAGTTCAGTATCCCAATAATACAACTGAACATAAAAGCTAGCGTATCTACCCCTGGTGGTATCATCACTAAAGCCACTTTCCCTTATACCTATATTTTTAACATAAATCCCATCATATTTAACGCGTTGTACGAGTTTTGCCTTTTGTATCTGACTAGTGTCATACGTATATAATTTTACAAACTGTTTGCCCTCATTATATAGCGTAACCGTGTCCAGCGGCTTGTCGGAAGTTAGAAGTTCGTATTTCCCCTCACCCTCCAGTGCTCAGTGAGCTAATTTCCCATCTACCAGCGTATCAAAATCTAGGTTACGGAAGTTTTGAGCATACGAAGAAACCGAGCCTAGAAGCGTGCCAATGAGCGTTATAAAAATATATTTTTTCAGAGTTGTGAAATTACTAAAAAAAGTGGAATGGCATAACTTTTTTATGGTCTGGACGGCTTCTACAAATCAACCCCAGAATTTAGTGGAATTCAACGTATTGCATATCATAGTCCTCCTCTTCAACGTAGTTTAACTTTCATTCAAGGGCATGGTAAGACCATTTTTTTATCAACAACAATTTCAAAACCCTCACTATCAAGCACCTAAAAAGTTATCAAAAAACAGTGTGCAAAATCAGTGTCAATTTCTATGAAATAGCAAATGTTCATTCAGTATTATTGTGCTGTAGAAAATTAGATGTTAGCTGGTATACGTCAGATTTACGAGACTACACTTACTTTCAATCAATAACTATTAACTAAAAAAAAGCTTGACACAATATTCTCACCTACACTGCCACAGTCAATATTCCTTGCTCGACGGAGCATCGCCTATAGATGATATGTTTGCTAAGGCCAAGGCTGATGGTATGCGAGCCGTTGCTTTAACGGATCATGGAAATATGTTTGGGGCTTTTAAGTTCGTCAACTCTGGTGAGCGTCATGGCGTAAAGCCCATTGTAGGCTGCGAGTTTTATATGGTGGAAGATAGGTTCAGACGTTCTTTTGTAGGAGACACCAAAGACAAACGATTTCACCAACTTCTATTAGCAAAAAACCAAAAAGGATATGAGAATTTGTCTCTGCTTTGTTCGATTGGGTTTATGGAAGGCCTCTATGGTAAGTATCCGCGAATAGATAGAGAAATATTAAAGAAACACAGTGAGGGACTTATTGCCACTTCATGTTGCATAGGCGCAGAAATACCGCAAGCCATTTTGTTTAAAGGTGAGGCAGAAGCGGAAAAGTTGCTTAAGGAATATATGGAGATCTTTGGGGAGGATTTTTATATCGAGCTTCAACGTCACGGTATCGAAAATATAGATGGCACAGGGATGAGTCAGGAAGACGTAAACCAAGTACTTATTAGGTTTGCCAAAAAATATGACCTAAAAACCATAGCGACCAATGACTCGCATTACATGGAAGAAGAGGATTCCTTGCCGCATGATATTTTGTTATGCGTAAATACAGGTTCAAAAATGTCAGATCCTAAGGGATATGGCAAAGGGATGCGATTTGCATTCCCCAATAATGAATTTTATTTTAAAACACAAGAGGAGATGGGAAGGCTTTTTGCAGACATCCCGGAAGCACTAGATAATACCAATATAATTGTAGACAGCATCACTACGCCTAAACTTACACGAGACGTATTGTTGCCCAATTTTATTATGCCTCCTGAGTTTAAGACTCAAGATGATTACTTAAAGTATCTCACGTTTGAGGGTGCAAAAAAAAGGTATCCGCAGATGGCTATTGACATCGAAGAGCGTTTGCTTTTTGAGTTGTCTGTTATCAAAGACTCGGGGTATCCGGGCTACTTCTTGATTGTACAAGATTTTACCAGTGCCGCCCGGGTAATGGGCGTTTCGGTAGGGCCCGGAAGGGGTTCTGCGGCAGGAAGCGCAGTAGCGTATTGTTTGGGAATTACCAACGTAGATCCCATCGCATACGACTTGCTTTTTGAGCGTTTTTTAAATCCGGAAAGGGTGTCTCTGCCTGATATTGATATTGATTTTGATGACGAAGGAAGGCAAAAAGTCATCGATTATGTAATTGACAAATACGGTCAAAAACAAGTTGCGCAAATAATTACGTACGGTAGTATGGCTGCACGCTCATCTATAAAGGATGTTGGTCGAGTGCTTGATATTCCGCTTTCGGAGGTTAATAAAGTAACCAAGGCTTTCCCAGAGCATTTAAGCGCAAATCTGAATAAAGTATTGGCTCCAGACGGTGTTCAAAAGAAATTGAAGGACGCCATGAATGCAGATCAAAACAAAGCTGCTGAAGAGTTTAGGGCGATGGCTGAGCAAGATGATGAGATTGGCCAAATGATTCAAACAGCCAAAAGACTAGAAGGCTCTGTGCGTAATACGGGCATACATGCTTGTGGAGTCATTATAACTCCAGACGATATTACCAAATATGTTCCGGTAACCACAGCTAAAGATTCTAATCTATTGGTGACGCAATTTGATAACAGCGTGGTCGAAAGTGCAGGCCTACTGAAAATGGATTTTCTTGGTCTTAAAACACTTACCATTATCAAAGATGCTATTGCCATTATAAAGGCAAGGCATAATGTAGATATCGTAGAGGATGATATACCACTTAACGATAAAAAGACACTGGAGCTTTTTTCTAAAGGGAATACAAACGGGGTATTCCAGTTTGAAAGTCCCGGTATGCAAAAACATCTCAAGGCACTAAAACCAGACAAATTTGAGGATTTGATTGCAATGAATGCCTTGTATCGTCCGGGTCCTATGGAGTACATCAAAGATTTCGTAGAGCGTAAACATGGTCGACAAGTTATTAAGTATGACCTAGACGATATGGAAGAATATCTAGCTGATACTTATGGAATTACGGTGTACCAGGAGCAGGTAATGCTCTTGTCACAAAAGCTAGCTGGATTTACCAAGGGGCAGGCAGATAGTTTGCGTAAGGCAATGGGTAAAAAGCAAATTGAACTCATGAATAAGATGTTCGATTTATTTATTTCCCAAGGAACCGAGAGGGGACACAACGAAGAGATTCTTAAAAAAATATGGAAAGATTGGGAGGCATTTGCTTCTTACGCATTTAATAAAAGTCACAGTACGTGTTATGCTTACTTGGCCTTTCACACGGGCTATCTTAAAGCACATTATCCTGCAGAGTTTATGGCATCGGTACTTACCCATAATATGAACGACATCAAAAAGGTGAGTTTTTTTATGGATGAATGTAAGTGGATGGGCATAGAAATTTTAGGACCTAGTGTAAATGAAAGCGAGCAAAAATTCAGTGTAAATAAGGATGGCGCTATACGCTTTGGGCTCGCAGCTATCAAAGGGGTAGGGGGCACGGCAGCCGAGGAGATTATCAGAGAGCGTCGTCAAAATGGACATTATACCAGCGTGTTTGAAATATGTAAACGAGCAAACCAACGTGTGGTTAATAAAAAGTCATTAGAGAACTTAGCCATTGCGGGAGCGTTTGATGAGTTCGAAATAAATAGAGCGAGTTACGTTACAGATTTAGGCCAAGGAATGGGAATAGAAATGGCTATACGTTTTGGAAATCAAGTGCAAAGTGATATTGCAAATAGTCAGGCATCCTTGTTTGGAGATGCTGGTTCGCTAGAAATCAAAGAGCCAGAATTACCAAAAATAGAGGCGTGGTCCTTAATGGAAAAACTGCAGCGTGAGAAAGAATTGGTGGGGATTTATATCTCTGGACACCCACTTAATAATTATAAATTTGAGATTGACCATTTTACAACGCATTCGCTCGTTGCTTTAGAGGAACAAAATCTTGCCTTGTTGGGTGCCGATATAAAACTAGCAGGTATGATAAGCGCAGTAAGAGAGGCCGTTTCTAAAAACGGTAAGCCTTATTGTATTTTTATCCTAGAGGATTTTAGTGGGACACGAGAGTTTGCGATGTTTGGGGAACGATATACAGAAAATAAAGCTTGGATTTCTTTAAACGCACAAGTGTTTATAGCGGCTAAAGGGGATAAAAGCTATAGAGATCCTGCCATGTTAGATCTAAATATACAGCAAATGACATTTTTAGAGGACACTGTTTCTCACCAATTAAAAAAAGTGACCATAAGCCTAAACGCTGATGAAGTGAACGAAGAGTTGATGGAAAAAATTTATGACCTGATTGATGAGCGAGGTAAAGTAGGTTTGGCTTTTAAAATTCGAAATAAAGACAAGGCTGTTGTCGCTAAATCTTCTCGTTACAAACTCCAAATGGATGAGATTACGAAGAAGAAAATGCAGGACTTGAATTTAGAATTCAGATTCAACTAAGCATAAAATTGCGACTTTACTAGAAGCAGAGAATTACCTACTAAGCAGATTATTTTTAATCTGTGAGATAAGATTAAGTATGCATCTATTCGTGATAAAGATGTTAAAGTTGGGGATTAAGATTTTCTAATCAGCGTATAATTAGTTAATTTTAAACAGTATTTGACATTTTTTTGTCATATTAAAAATTATACACTACTTTTATGCCAATTAAAATTCAATGTAAATAACGAATTCTCATGGAAAATACATTTAGTAAAATTCTTCTAGCTGTTGATGAAACAGAAGCATCTAATACTGCTTTGGTTCAAGCATGTAATTATGCAGCAATATTTAAATCTGAATTGACTGTTCTTCTTGTGTCTAAGGGTACGTCAAGTGCTTTTGATGATGCTAAAAAAAGGATTAAAGATTTTACGTCATCCAGTGGTATAGTGGTTGAGTTAGCAGAACGAAAGGGAAAATTTTACGATGAGGTAAGCAAGTTTGAGAAAAAAGGAGATTTTTCTTTAATTGTCTTAGGGTCCAGAGATAAAAAGGGATTTAAACTATTTTGGTCATCAAGTGATGTCTTTAAAGTGATTGATACGTCGACATGCCCAGTGCTTAGTGTCAAGGCAAATTCTCCGGATTTTAGGATGGCTCATATTGTATTGCCTTTAGCTGATTCTAATAAAACACGTCAAAAAGTTCCGTACTGCGTTGAAATAGCCGAGCATTTTGGCTCAACTATACACATTTTAGGTATATCTAATGGTACTGGAGCCGAAACGGAGAATAAAGTGAAGTCTTATATAAGGCAAACAGAAAACTACCTTGCCGAAAGAAATTTAAACTATGTAATAGAAACATCTTTTGGCAACAAGGTCTCAGACGGGATCATGAATTATGCTAAGAAGGTTAATGCTGGTTTGGTGGTCATAATGACAGATACCGAGAGCGAAGGGTTGTTTATGGATAGCTATTCTCAAAAGCTAGTGTACAAAAGTGCTACGCCAATATTAAGCATTCATTCAAGAGATACACGTGTAGCTGGGCAAGCTGGCTATTAAGATAATACAAAATAAATTTACACTGAATTATAATGTAGCAACCTACATTAGTGATATACCAAAATCTTAATTTAAAGACCTTGGTTTCGAAGTATCACTCCCGCAGCAGGTTGTGCTGTTGGCATAATGATAAGCTCGTTTATATTGACATGTTTAGGACGACTTATGATATAACCTATAGCATCTGCAATGTCCTGCGCCACTAAGTTTTCAAAACCTTCATATACAGAAGCGGCTTTAACCGTATCGCCCTCTAATCTAACCAATGAAAATTCGGTTTCTACCGCTCCAGGATGTACCGCAGATACGCGGATTCCTGATTCAGCTAGTTCTCTGCGCATCGCCTTATTGAGCGCGTCTACCATGTGTTTAGTGCCACAGTACACATTGCCGTTCGGATACACTTCTTTTCCCGCTATCGAACCTACATTTACAATATGTCCTTTGGTTTGTTTGAGTAAAGGAATAGCAGATTTTGTAACGTAGAGCAGTCCTTTGATATTGGTGTCAATCATTCTATTCCAATCATCGATACTCCCGTTTTCTATATTGTCTAAACCTGCTGCTAGCCCTGCATTATTCACAACAACGTCAATATTTTGCCATGCTTCAGGTAACGATGTAAAGAAATCGGTTACCGCATCCGCATCGCGTACATCAAGGTGCATGAGGTGCGCAGAGATCCCGTACTTGTCACCGAGCTCTGCTGCTTGAACCTCCAGTTTATCTAACCTACGACCATTTATAATTAAGTCGTAACCTTGTGCAGCAAGCAGGTGAGCAGTTGCTTCGCCTATACCCGATGTGGTTCCTGTAATTAACGCAATAGGCATTACTTATTCTTACCTTTTAACATGGTTAAAATATCCTCATCACTCATAGTGAGCATACCTTTGCTTAAGATTATTTTTACCTCTTCGGCATTACTTGCATTGGGGTATTCTGCCAAAAATTGATTGTAGTATGCAGAGGCGACCTTACTATCTTTTAAATATTCCCAACCTATAAATCCAGCACGGTATATCAAATCTGAACGATTCTCATACTTAGGGAAATCTTTAATCGCTTGGTCTAGTGCAGTTAGTGCTTCTTCAAAACGCCCCACGGCAGTACAGGCTAAGGCTAACCGTTCGTGGTCTTTTGGAGCGATATTCTTATTTTCTTTTAACTTGTCTTCGTATAATTTGATGACATCTTGCCACTGTGCGGCGGTAGGAAGGTCTTTATCTAATACCTCAGAAATAAGATCGTCTGCCTCGGTAAATTTACCTGCTTTACCATTCAGTATAGCTAGATTGATAGCCGCATTTCTGAAACGCTCCGTACTGTCGTCTCTAGTGATGTATTGCGTAAGAAGTGATTCTGCTTCGGCAGTATTTTTTTCATAGTAATAATATTGAGCAGCCGCATACAGATAGTCATTTGCTTGCGCATCCTCATACTTTATCCCGTAGGCCTTGTGGAGCAAAGCCAATTCTGCTAAGCCTTCTTTGGTTCCTGTTTTTTCGGAGTTTTCAAATGCTGCGATTTCGGCTAACATTGATTCTTGGCTTTGGCCACAAGATACAAGTGCGAAGGCAGCTAAAACGTAAACGATTACTTTGTTCATTTAGATAAATGTTAATATTGATTGGTCTGCAAAAGTACTAATGTACATGCATCTATAGTCTCGATTTTTTGGGAAGTTGCTAAATTTTGTAGGACCGAATTTTCAGTTCCGGGATTAAAAATAATACGTTTGGGTTTTAGAGCTACTATCTGCTCGTAAAACCCCTCTTGAAGATTGGGATTAATGTATAACGTAATGGTGTCAACTTCTGCATTAGTAGGCCACTCATTTAGAATGTCAACTGCCCCAATTTGTCCTTTTTTGATGCCAAACGGAATCACCTCATGACCAAAATCACGCAACATTTCAGTGGCTATGTAAGCGTATCTATTTGGGTTAGGAGTAGCACCTATTACAAGGGTTTTTTTAGTCTGCGGCATACCCTAAATAGTTAAATGGTGTAATGGCAGCAATCTCCATTTTCACCTGGTCAGACACGTCAAGTTTGGCCACGAACGCTTGGATAGAAGCCTCATTTATTCCGTTATTGGTGCGGGTAAGGTCTTTTAGAAGTTCATAGGCACCCTCTATTTTTTCTCTTCGCAGGATAGTTTGTATCGCCTCTGCCGTCACCGCCCAGTTTTTGTTTAAGTCGGCGTGTATAGCCTCTTCATTCAAAATTAATTTACTCATTCCTTTCTCCAAACTTTTAAGGGCAATTAAGAGGTGAGACAGAGGTACACCAACATTCCTAAGCACGGTACTGTCTGTCAAGTCACGTTGTAATCTGCTTATAGGCAACTTATTGCTAAAGTGGTCCAAAAGGGCATTAGCTACGCCAAAGTTTCCTTCGGCATTTTCAAAATCAATGGGATTTACTTTGTGAGGCATCGCACTTGAGCCAATTTCTCCAGCAACAATCTTTTGCTTGAAAAAGTCCATGCTAATGTATTGCCATACGTCTTTCGCAAAATCCATTAAGATAACATCCATTCTTCTAAGGCAATCAAAAATAGCAGCGAGTTGATCGTAATGGTCTATTTGCGTTGTTGGATAGCTTCGTACTAAGCCCAAATCAGCTACCAAATGATCGCCAAACTCAGGCCAGTTGATGCTAGGGAATGCCAATTTGTGCGCATTAAAAGCACCGGTAGCACCTCCAAACTTGGCACTAATTGGCGTGTTAATCAAGGTTTCTAATTGTATTCTAAGTCGCTCTGCATAAACGGCAAATTCTTTGCCCATTGTGGTAGGTGTAGCCGCTTGTCCGTGGGTTCTACTTAATAATGGGATGGTTTTCCATAGGGTAGCACAGGTATTAAGTTGCTCCAAAATGTTTTTGTAGGCAGGTATAATAACCTCATCCAAGCCCAACTGCAAGCTAAAAGGTATGGCGGTATTATTAATATCTTGACTGGTAAGTCCAAAGTGAACAAATTCACTGTATTCCTCCAGAGCGGTATTTTTAAGTTGTTTTTTAATAAAATATTCAACCGCTTTTACATCGTGATTGGTGGTTTTTTCAATGTCCTTAATTTCTTGGGCATCGGCTTCACTAAATTCAAGATAAATCTTTTGAAGAAAAGCGATATCATTTTCGGCAATGGCAGGAAACTGAGGTAAATTCAAGCTTGAAAGGGCAATGAAATACTCGATTTCTACCCATACGCGATACTTAAAAAGTCCATATTCAGAAAAATAAGGAGCCAATTCGTTTACTTTACTTCGGTATCTCCCGTCTATAGGGCTAATGGCTGATAATTGCGATAGCATAAGTGCAAAGGTAGTTTTACCGACACATAATACTATGCTTGGTGTTTATCTCGTGGAAAACGGGGTACGGATTACATCCATACTTCTAATTTCGTTTTAAGTTAGAAAAAAATGGATGACGATGAATATGTGAATGTCCCGTTAAAGTCGGTTCTGTTTCGAATTTCACCTGTCTAACACCCCTTAGAATCCGTATCGGTTATATCCTTACTTTTGTCCCATGCGTAATATCGTTTACTTATTTATTTTTTGGGTCTCTTTTGCACAAGCACAAGTTACTCTTTCAAGTGCCAAACTCGATTTTGGAGATGTACTTACCACCACAGAAAAAGAACTAGCGGTAGATATTACCAACAGTACGTCTGCTGATTTAGGAATAGACCAAGTAAAACTGTACGGAGTAGATTATTCATATAGCTTGAGTAATGCTACCCTAGCACCTGCAGGCAGTCAAAAACTAAGAGTTACCTTTAAGCCAAGACACAATGTAGTGTATAATGGCGAAGTGATACTGGTGCTAAGCGATGGCTCACAACATAGAGTAGATATCGTAGGTAATGGCAGATATGCTGGGACCTACTACGATGCTACCTTTAATAAAAGCTATCAGGATCTTAAAGACGCTCTGAAAACAACTCTTGCATCGGGATATACCAACCTAGGTTACAATGGGGCTCGCGATAAAATGTACGGAGAGATAGATAATGTAAATGGTAAAGTTACCTGTATTTACACAGGACGTGTAGCTACGTTTAATACAAGAGCTACAGCCACAAGCAATAGCTTTAATTGTGAACATACTTGGCCGCAAAGTTTATTTAACTCGGCAGAGCCTGAAAAAGCAGATATCCATCATTTGTTTCCAACGGACGATAATGCCAATAGCAAACGAGCAAACTATGCGTTTGGTACGGTAAGCAACGCAAGCTGGACGGAAGGTGGGAGTAAGCTGGGTGGTAGCGTATTTGAGCCTAGAGATGAACAAAAAGGGGCTACTGCAAGAGCAATGCTTTACTTCTGTATCCGGTATCAAGATTACAGCAACTTTATAGATTCGCAAGAGGAATTGTTGAAACAATGGCACATGAACTATGCTCCCAACACGCAAGAAGTAGCACGTAATGAAAGTATTTACAAGTATCAAAAAAACCGTAATCCCTTTGTAGATCACCCGGAGTTTATGGAGCGTATAAATGTAATAGGCGGAACAGATACAAAGCCAGTGTTAAAATTGGCTAATCTTGTTCAAAGTACGATTAACTATACAAACGTTACACCAAGCGATCAACGTGTTATTTACGTAATGAATGTAGGTAATCAAGATTGGTCTTCCATCGTTGGGGCTACGTCAGCAAGCGGGAAAGTGACCGTTATAAGCACCAGCAATGCAGCTGCAGTAGGTGAGCCTGTGGCCATAACCATAGGTTTTTCAGAGACTACTGAGGGGACTTATAAAGACGTGGTGACGTTGGATTTACAAAATCAAGTTGGCTCTTCGTATGATTTTATGATCACCTATTCCCTCGGAAAGGTTGGTCTTAAGGATAAGCAAATGAACAAAGTAGCCATTATATATAATCCTCTAAATCAATTTATATCCTTAACGAATGTACCGCAAGGAGCAAATCAACTCGAAGTATATGATGGTGCTGGTCAATTGGTCTTATTAAGTTCAACCTTCACCGATATTCCATTCGTTGGGCACGCAGGAGGTGTTTACTTCGTTGCTATCAAAACCGAAAAAGAGGTTATTACCTCCAAGTTTTTGGTTTATTAGTTTAACAAACCGAAGTAATTATTTTAAAGCATGAATTTTTTTAAAGTTGTTTTAGCATCAGCTATTGGCTACATAATAGCCGGCATTATTCTTTTAACCTTACTTATCGTAACGATAATTGGCATTGCCAGTAGTAGCTCAGATCAAGAAGAGTTGCCAAGTGATGCAGTGCTCACGCTTAAGCTCAATTATCCCATCGTGGATAGAGTCCAAGATGGTAATCCATTAGCCGCTTTAGCGCTTTTAAATCCCAATGAGCAAACGCCTTTAGGTTTAAATGATATTTTAAGCAGCATTGAAAAAGCCAAAACAGATAATAACATAAAGGGAATTATTCTTGACTTAACAACCTTTCAGGCAGGTTATGCTAAACTGACGGAAGTTAGAAATAAGCTAGAAGAATTTAAAGCCACGGGCAAGTTTATCTACGCTTACGCAGATTACTATTACTTTCCTACCTATTTTATGGCGAGTGTTGCCGACAGCGTCTTTGTAAATCCTGAGGGTGAAATGGCTTTCAACGGCATGGTGGCTCAAGTTACTTTTTTTGCTGGTGCTTTAGAAAAATTAGGTGTTAATATGCAAGTAGTGCGAGCGGGCAAGTTTAAAGGTGCCGTGGAAGCATACACACGAAATAACTTAAGCCCTGAGAACAAGGAGCAAATAGAAATTTACATCAATTCTGTTTTTAACGAAACATTGGCTAAGATTTCAAAGTCACGAAAAATAGATGTTGCCAAATTAAAAGCAGATGCAGATGAATTGAAAATGAAATCGGTGAATGATTTTAAATCAAACGGGTACATTGATGCAGTTGCATACAGAGATCAGTTTTACAGTGCTATGAAAAAGCGTATGGGAGTGAAAGACGATCATAAAGTTCCACTTATCTCCGAACAAAAATATGCAAAGTCATTAGAAGATGTAGGCAGCGGAAGCGATAGAATTGCGGTAGTATATGCGTCGGGTGATATTATTGGCGGTAAAGGCGACGGTACTCAAATTGCTGCGGATGACTTAGCAGAAACCCTAAAAAATGTTCGTCTTGACAATAAAGTAAAAGCGGTGGTCCTTCGAATTGATAGTAGAGGGGGCAGTTCACTAGCTTCGGATATTATCTGGCGAGAAGCTAAGCTGCTTTCAGCGGCTAAACCATTAATCGTAAGTATGAGCGATGTTGCTGCCAGTGGTGGGTATTACATAGCTACGCCTGCAAGTAAAATTGTGGCAGAGCCTACTACTATCACAGGATCTATTGGTGTATTTGGCCTTATACCCAATGCACAGAAATTACTGAATGATAAATTAGGTATTGAGTTTGAGTATGTGGGCACTGGCAAACATTCTGATATTGGTAGAATAGACAGAGATATGACGCTTGAAGAGAGAGAATACATAGAATCTATCATCGATAAAATTTATGATACTTTTCTTTCAAGAGTTGCCGAAGGGCGCAAGATGACTAAAGAACAAGTGCATGAAGTAGCACAAGGGCGTGTATGGACCGGTGTTATGGCAAAAGAAGTTGGGTTAGTAGATGAGCTTGGAGGTCTTGAGAAAGCCATTGAAATTGCCGCCAAAGAAGCAAATCTTACCGAATATAAACTTAAGGAATATCCTAAAGTTCAAGATCAGTTGGAGCTTATTGTCAATAAAATGACTGGGAATACTTCATTTCAATCCAAAGTAAAAGAAATGACTAAATACACAGGATTTGAGAGCTATGCTCATTATTTGTCAGAGTTTGAGAAATTCGGGACAAAACACAGTGTACAGGCCCTCATGCCGTTCGATATTTCAGTGAAAAATTATTCACTACAATAAGTATTCGTCATCCTTGAACAAAGCGTTAAGGTAGATTGATGTTAGATACATCAGCCTAAAAACAACGCTTCAATTGTAGTTTAGTATTCTACTTAATGGTGTTTATACCCAAAGACGAATAATTTAATCGAAAAGACTGCCACATTGTGAAAAAAATCTGCCATTTTTGCAGTTCGATTAATGGATTTACAACAAGTAAAACAACGATTTGGTATAATAGGTAACTCACCTAAGCTACACTATGCCCTGCAAACAGCAATGCGCGTAGCTCCCACTGAACTCACAGTTTATATTCAAGGCGAGAGTGGAAGTGGGAAGGAGTCCTTTTCTAAAATAATACATCAATTAAGTCCTCGAAAACATGGGCCATTTATCGCTATCAACTGTGGGGCATTGCCAGAAGGTACGATTAACTCTGAACTTTTTGGTCATGATAAAGGAGCGTTTACCGGTGCGATGGATAGCAGAAAAGGCTATTTCGAAAGTGTAAATGGCGGAACATTATTTCTAGATGAGGTAGGAGAACTACCTTTGGAAACACAAAGTAGATTACTGCGCGTTTTAGAAAACGGTGAGTATATCAGGGTAGGGAGCAGTAAGGTAATGAAAACTGATGTACGTATTATTACAGCTACCAACAAAGACTTGATAGGAGAGGTGGAAAAAGGAAAATTTAGAGAAGACTTGTATTACAGACTATCTACGCTTCCTATTGCCGTTCCCCCGTTACGCGACAGACCTGGAGATGTGGTCCTTTTATTCCAAAAATTCGCTTTCGATGCCACAGAAAGATACAGAAGTGAACCGTTAGAACTTTCGCTCGATGGTGAACAAGTGCTTATGAATTATCGCTGGCCTGGTAACATTCGTCAGATAAAAAATATTGCGGAGCAAATCTCCGTACTAGAACAAGGAAACCCTATTGATTCAACTACTATATTAAAGTACTTGCCTGCGAGAGCAGATAATAATTTGCCTGCATTGTACAGAGAAAAGTCTGAACACTCAGATGTATCTGAAAGAGATATATTCTACAAGGTCCTGATTGATCTTAAAAAAGACGTATCAGAACTACGTAAAGTGGTTTTTGGTATGTTAGATAATAACCAATCAAATGAAGATTTTAGAGATAATTCTAACTCTTCTGTGACCCGTGTTCTTGGGCAGGAAAATAATCAATTAGAAAAAACATCATACACAAGTAACCCTTATCCAAAGGTAAATACGAATTTGCACAACGAAGACTTGGACGAACATTTTGTTATTGATGATCGCGACACGGTGGGAGAGAATGAAGTACTGTCACTAGAAGCTAAAGAAGAAGAATTAATTAGAAAAGCATTACTTAAAAACAGTGGACGTCGTAAAAAAGCAGCACAAGAACTGGGTATTTCCGAACGAACATTGTACCGTAAAATAAAGCAATATGAAATCGATAATTAAACGCTTTACCTTCATGTTCGCATTAATGATGCTTCTGAATTCATGTGGTTTTTATGGCTTTAGTGGAACATCTATAGATCCTAAAGTGAAAACGTTCTCTGTTTCTTTTTTTGAGAATAGTGCTCCTATAGTTTCTCCATTATTAAGTCAAACGATTACGGAAAAGTTAAAACAAAAGTTTATATCTGAAACCAGTTTAAGTATCACAGAAAATGAGGGAGATTTTAAGTTTTCGGGGAATATTACGGGTTTTACAGTGGCTCCAATATCTGCACAAAATACAGATAACGCCTCGCTCAATAGATTGACGATTACAATAAATGTAAAGTTAGTCAGTGATAAAGATCCCAAGAGTGCTTTTGAACAATCATTTACTAATTTTCAGGACTTCGATGCTGCTAGAGATTTTAGTCAAGTTGAAACGGAATTGGTTAATGATATTTCGGATATGCTCATACAAACTATTTTCAATAAAGCTGCAATCAACTGGTGATGGCTTCCTTAGAAATATCATCCTATGTGCAAAAGCTCGACGAACTAGGTGAAATAGAAATTGCAGCCTTAGCTACTGAAGTAAAAAATAAGCCGTGGTGTTCAAGTTACCGTATGCTGCTAGCACGTGCTTATGCCAACGAAAATTCATATCTAAAAAATAAAACGCTACGTTTGGCTGCAACATATTCTGGCCGTAGAGAGCAGCTTTTTGAGTTGATGCATACTCCGTCACTGATATTGAATACAGCTAAAGAAAGTAAGGTCGAAAAGGAGGATAAGGTATTATTTTATGAGGAATCAAACGACGTTGATGAGGTTGTAGCGGCTATGGATTTGTCAGTTGAGGAAGAAATTCACCTTGACGACCAAGCTATCTCAGATTTGGATTCAGAGGTGAAAGATCATTCGGTAGAAGAAGAACTAATAGCATCAATATCAGAAGACATTGAGATTGTCAATGCTAATGAAAGCTTTCCAGATGAGGAAATTGTTATAGCATCAGAAATGGTTCAGGTTCCAGATTTGGAGCAATATTTAGCAATATCGGATGAAACGTTGGAGATAGAAACGGAGGATAACCACAAAACCAGTGTGGACTTCGATTCGATCGTGGTATATGACCCCATAAAAGAGCTGTCTTCTATAGAAAAACCGAGGGATAATAAAAGGGTGGAAATACCATTTGACACGGTTATTTATGACCCTGAAAAGGAACTAAGTAGGATTATTGAAGAGAAAGCCACACACGATACCAAGGAGCATGATTTCTTATATTGGCTTAATAATATTGATCATGATGATGTAGTTATTGCAAAGTCCAAAGAAAACTTCAAATCACCAGATAAGGTTCAGGAATTATTAGATCAGTTTTTGGCCACAAAGCGTTCTCGACCAATAAAAAACGCAACATTTTATAATGTAACGGCAAAAGCAGAAGAAAGCACACACGACAATATGGATGTTCTAAGTGAAACATTAGCAAGTCTTTATGTGAAACAAGGGCATTTAGATAAGGCTAAACTTGCCTATGAGAAATTAAGTTTGCAAAATCCTAGTAAATCAGCGTATTTTGCCGCCCGAATAACGAAGATAGAACAACAACAAAAAGAAATTTAAAATATGTTTACAACATTCATCATACTAGCGAGCATTTCTGCTGTATTATTAATTTTAGCAGTACTTATTCAAAATCCCAAAGGTGGAGGAATTGCAGCTAATTTTTCTGCCGCCAACCAAATAGCAGGAGTCAAAAAAACAAATGAATTTATTGAAAAAGCTACTTGGACTTTAGCGATTGCAATGTTTGTTTTAGCTCTCGGAAGTAGATTTGTATATACGCAAACGGTAGAAGAGCAAAATGCATTCTTAGAGAGAGTTGCTGAATCAGCAACGATTTCAGAGCCAGCACCTGCTGCCGGCGTAACCTCACCTCAAGTTACTGAGGAGGCTCCTGCCTCTGCAGAAACTGCAAATGAAGGTCAAGACGCAGCATTACCAGAATAATATTATTTAAAGGAATTATTCCTTAAAGATGAGGCAGTATTTACGGATACTGCCTTTTTTTTGTCAAAAATGGCACGACAAAACGTTTAACTGACTTTTGGGCATACCTATTTGTCCTTTGGAGTGTAAAATTGTCCTTTTTTCGCTGTGGCATAGAGTGTGAAGATGTAGAGTTGTAACAATAAATTATTTATTAAATAAAATGAACATAAAACCATTATCAGACAGAGTTGTGGTAGAGCCAGCAGCAGCTGAAACTAAAACTGCAGGCGGTATCTATATTCCGGATACTGCAAAAGAGAAGCCTCAAAAAGGAACTGTATTAGCAGTAGGGCCAGGTAAAGTAGATGAGCCAACCACCGTAAAGGTAGGGGACGTTGTATTGTACGGTAAATATTCTGGTACAGAGCTAAACGTAGAAGGTAAAGATTTATTAATTATGAGAGAATCGGATATTCTCGCTATCATTTAATCATTTTAAAATTTAAGTTAGAACAAAATGGCAAAGCAAATTTTATTTGACACCGTTGCACGTGACAAACTCAAAAACGGAGTAGACGCACTTGCAAATGCAGTAAAAGTAACCCTTGGACCTAAGGGAAGAAACGTAGTTATTGACAAAAAATTTGGATCACCAAATATCACCAAAGATGGTGTAACAGTAGCTAAAGAAATAGAGCTAAAAGACCCTGTAGAAAATATGGGTGCTCAGATGGTAAAAGAAGTAGCGTCTAAAACTGCAGATATTGCAGGAGACGGAACAACTACTGCGACTGTGTTGGCTCAAGCAATTGTTGCTGGCGGACTTAAAAACGTAGCAGCGGGTGCAAATCCAATGGATCTAAAACGAGGAATCGACAAAGCCGTTATAGCGGTTAAAGAAAATCTTGCTAAACAAAGTGAGAAAGTGGGAGATGATTTTGCTAAAATTGGTCAAGTAGCTTCTATATCAGCAAATAATGACGAAGTCATTGGTACGCTAATAGCTGACGCTATGAAAAAAGTAGGTAGAAACGGAGTTATTACTGTAGAAGAAGCTAAAGGTACCGAAACTGAAGTAAAAACAGTAGAAGGTATGCAATTTGATAGAGGTTATTTATCTCCATATTTTGTAACCAATACAGAAAAAATGGAAGCGGATTTAGATTCTCCTTATATTCTCATTTGCGATAAAAAAATTAGTAGCATGAAAGAATTGCTTCCTGTTCTTGAGCAAACTGCTCAAACAGGTAAACCGCTTTTAATTATCTCAGAAGAAGTGGAAGGCGAAGCACTTGCTACTCTAGTGGTTAATAAAATTAGAGGTTCTCTGAAAGTTGCAGCAGTAAAAGCTCCTGGTTTTGGTGATAGAAGAAAAGCAATGTTGCAAGATATCGCTATCTTAACAGGTGGTGCTGTAATTAGTGAAGAACAAGGTAGAAAGTTAGAAGACACTACCTTAGAAATGCTCGGTACTGCTGAGAAAATTACTATTGATAAGGAAAATACAGTTATCGTAAATGGTGCTGGTAAATCTGAGGATATCAAAGGTAGAATTAAGCAAATACAAGCGGAGATGGATAATTCTACTTCTGACTATGATAAAGAAAAACTACAGGAAAGACTTGCTAAGCTTTCAGGTGGTGTTGCGGTACTATACATTGGTGCAGCTTCTGAAGTAGAAATGAAAGAGAAAAAAGATCGTGTAGATGATGCGCTTGCTGCTACAAGAGCTGCAGTAGAAGAAGGTATCGTTGCCGGTGGTGGTGTTGCTTTCGTAAGAGCTATTGAGTCTATTGCAAACTTAGAAGGAGCTAATGCAGATGAGAATACAGGTATTAATATCATACGTAGAGCATTGGAAGAGCCTTTGAGACAAATCGTTGCCAATGCAGGCGGTGAAGGTTCAGTGGTTATTCAACGTGTAAAAGACGGTAAAAAAGACTTTGGTTACAATGCAAGAACGGATGTGTTTGAAAATCTTATCGCAGCGGGAGTTATTGATCCAACTAAAGTAAGCCGTGTAGCCTTAGAAAACGCAGCTTCGGTAGCAAGTATGTTGCTTACTACTGAATGTCTAATCGTAGATATTCCAGAAGATGAAAAAGGCCATGGTCACTCTCCAGATATGGGTGGTATGGGCGGAATGATGTAATTAGCACCATTTGCCTCTAGGCATTTTAAAATACAAAAGGAGCAGGTCGTTTGACATGCTCCTTTTTTTAGTTAAAGTTTAGGAAAATAGATTTTTAATATCTGCCTCAATCGTAGCAGGTTTTACGGTGGGCGCATAACGCTTTACAACTACACCTTGTTGATCTACTAGGAACTTAGTAAAGTTCCATTTGATGGTCGAAAACAAAAAACCGCCTTTTTCTTTTTTTAGAAATTTGAAAATAGGATGTGCATTGGGGCCGTTTACATCTATTTTTTCGGAAAGGGGAAAAGTAACACCATGATTTACCAAACAAGATTGTACCATATTTTCATTGGTTTCAGGTTCTTGCCCTGCAAACTGATTGCACGGAAACCCCAACGTAATAAGTCCCAAATCTTTGTAGGCTTGATGTAGTTTTTCAAGACCTTCAAACTGAGGGGTCAATCCGCATTGAGTAGCGGTATTTACAATTAAAACAGGCTTACCTTTATAGTCTGCCATGTTTATTTTTTCGCCACTGGGTGTTTTTGCAGTTAGATCGTAGAATGTGTTCATTGAATAGATAACAGCTAAAAGTAAGATTGGTTAGTATTTCTTTTTTAGGAAAAGTCATCTAGTGAGACAACGTGCTTCACTCGCCCTACTTCACCGGTTTCCAGCATGACTTTAATGCCGTGAGTATGTTGAGTAGATTTAGTTAAAATTCGTTTAACAAAACCATCTGTAAGTTCGCCTGAGCGTTGGTGGTGTTTTTGTACAATTTCTACTTCTGCACCTATTTTAATGTTTTTTAGTAACTGACCTGTGAGCATTTTTTTAGGATATATGATGTAGGATTTGATACAGGCTATTGTGGTAAACAGTCCTAAATCTTAAATCCGATATCATACTTGTGCGGCACCAATCCACTTGAATTCGTATTCCTTTTCAGGTTCTTTCATACGGTCAGTAACGCGTTGTAATCTGTCGGGTAAAGCAACTAGATAATCACGTGCTTTTTCGCCTACATCAGATAAATCTCCCATACCTTCTATTTTCCAATCATTAATCAATGATTTTAATATGTCAATATAATCTTGAGCGGTATACACTTGTGTGCGTTGTGCGGCGTCAGAGAAATGACTCCACAATTCACCTACTTTATCTCCGCTTTGACGCATAAAATGAGCTGGCATTACAATTTTACGACGCATCATATCTTCAAAAGCAGTCATCATTTGATTAGGGTCTATTTCAAATATCCTTTGTACAAAAGCGGAATAAGCAGTTGCATGTCGTGCCTCGTCTGCTGCAATTATTCCATTTATTTTAGCCAGTAAAGCATTGCCAGATTGTTTCACTAAGGTTGCTACTCGTCTGTGAGAGATATTGGTAGCTAATTCTTGGAAACTGGTGTATACAAAATTTTTGTAAGGATCCGATCCTGTGCCAATGTCAAAACCATCATTTATAAGGTGCTGAGTAGAAACTTCCATTTCGCGCATGTCTACTCGTCCACATAGGTAAAGGTACTTGTTAAGTAGGTCGCCATGACGATTTTCTTCAGCTGTCCAACCACGAACCCATTTACTCCATCCATTAGGCTCGCCATTGTTGTATTGTTGATTAACGCCATCAACATCCATTAGCCAAGATTCATACGTAGGAAGCGCTTCCTCTGTTATCGTATCTCCTATTAATACAGTGAGCAAATCATAATTCATATCTTTAGCCAACTCTTGTATTTCTTTTATTTGGTCAATAAATTCGGGGTTACGAGAGTCAGGTAACAAATCTGAAGGTTGCCAATTGGTATCTATTGGTTTTAGATATTTATCTAAAAGCTCGTCCATAGATTTACCTATAGTCGACATTACTTCTAATCTTAAATCGAATAAACTCATTTGTACCTACGAAAGTAAAATATTTGTTCAAGTAAAACTCCTTAATTGCTAATTGTAAGTAGTAAAAATAATTAGTGTTTTAGCTTTTTAAGACTAATTTTACGTGACTTACAAATAGGATTAATGTCAAGTAAATCTAGTGCCTAAAAGACTACCTTTGCATTATCAATGAAGTTTGAAGAGTATAGACTGTCTAAAGAAGTAAAACGAAACTTGGAAGAGATGGGCTTCAAACGTCCTACAGATATCCAATTTAAGTGCTTGCCTCATATACAACGCGGTGAAGATTTATTGGCTATTGCTCAAACGGGGACTGGTAAAACTGCAGCATTTGCAATTCCAATAATTGATAAAAT
>Ga0102881_1000071_pt1 | contig 42640 bp, 39 predicted proteins | sample Colrivmeta1549B3_FD_78189 | JGI IMG/M metagenome (GOLD analysis project Ga0102881, IMG submission 78189) | Estuarine microbial communities from the Columbia River estuary - metaG 1549B-3 | ecosystem: Environmental > Aquatic > Marine > Intertidal zone > Estuary | place: USA: Columbia River...
AAAACAAGTACGTTTTATTCGGGATGAGTTTGTCTACGGGCACTTCTTTAATCCCCAATAAAATATCGCAATCGCTCATGTCTGAAACTACCATAACCCCAGCAGCTTCATATTCTTGATCGGTGAATGTTCGGTCTAACGAAGACTCAACTACCAGCTCTACGTGTGGGTAGCGGTTTTTAAACTCGGAACACAGAGCCGGTGTAAGTGCTACTCTCTTGTCTGCCGGCACTTTCCATTCTCGTATTAAGCCTATTTTCATGTGATTTTTTATTTTTTAAGGGATTATTAGGGTGATACAAATTGCCGCTTACGGCACTTCATGATATTTTTTGGCTCAATTTATAGCCTGTGGTTTGATAGTAGTTAAGGCATCATTATAAAACGAAACAAGCTCTGGAGGTCCACTATCCATAGAACTCCATTGCACTTTATGATCTAATTTGTTGGTTTTGCGTCTCACGAAATACGTCATGTTTCCCTCTTCGTTACCTGATAATTGATTAAAACGTATAGCGTCTAAACGAGAGCACATCGCCTTATAGACTTTGACTGTAACAGGGACAATCTCGTTGCTTGTGAGCGGTGAGCCTATGGTTCCTGAGGTCATAAACTGTTGACCATTAGGTAGTATATAGTAAGAAGTTGTAGCACCTGCAAAACCACCGTAGGATCCTATTTCGATAAATTGTGTAGGCAATTGACTTACCGAATAAAGTGTAGGTCTACATTGTACAAAAACACAAAGTATGGCGAATAGTAACTTCTTCACGAGGCGAATGTAGTATTTTGAAATGGTAGACTAAGGTAAAATGGATTAAGTCTCAGTATTAATAGTGTAAATGGGACGAATGACTGTATTTTTGCATGCTGCTTTTAAGAGGTTACACTTTTAATCGCAGCACAATCAACTAATCTGGGGCTGTTCTGGCTTTTGACGGGTTGGCCAATAGATGTGTAAGCACGTAGAGCTTGAGGGTATGCTCTTAAATATCGCTTTCAACAACGTAAACGGCGAGTCTAACTTTGCCATGGCTGCGTAGTCTTAGAGACTAAGCAATTGCCATCCGCTTGCCCAAGTCATGTCTCGGATACGAGGGATCACAGGCGGTCGATAATCTGAGATAATTTTGGTGTATTTCTACCAAGCCAAAATTTATAACGTAGGATAAGGATAGTTTGGGTTTGTAATGCACCTGGCCTGTCTCGAAAATCAAGCAAAACTACACGTGTAGAAAGCGCAACTCTATTCCGATTCGGACCCGGGTTCGACTCCCGGCAGCTCCACTTCTAAAAAAGTCACCTTGCAGGTGGCTTTTTTATTTAGTCACGCCCATACTTAGTATCTCTCGCTGCAGTGTACTAAAAATGCACCCAATGCAATAAGTACAATAGCTACTATATTTTTCCAACTTAGCTTTTCCTTAAAAAAAATAACACTGAATACTATGGTGGTTAAGGGTGTAGCTAAGTACACCAAACTAGCTATAAAAGGATCTGTTATTTTGAGACCCAGTAGTCCTAAAAATTGCGCCAAAAGAATGATAATACTCATGATTACCACGGGTTTTAAAAAAATCTTAGATTGCCCGATTATGTCTATTTTTTTTCGTTGCCTAAGCACCCATAATACCCCCAAAAATAAAACCATAACTTCTTGATTTGCTAGGATTAATAAAGGCGAAATGTGGGCTGTTAGGTTTTCCCACTGGATGATAGACGCACCCGAGAAACTTAAGGTCATTAACAAAAGAAGTACATGCTCCTTTAATGTTATTTTTAGTTGGGTTTCACGCGAAGCACACAGAAATAAACTAAACCCCACGATAATAATAACGCCACCCAAAAGCGATACATAAATACTAATATGCTTAACAAACACAAGGTATATCGTGGCAAAAAAAACGCCTGTAAGATTATATATCCCAACCCACTGTAACGATGCTCTTTTTATCACCAACAACATACATACAAGTCCGACAACGCCTATAAACGACCCTACCGTTATTCGCCATAATTCAGCGTTACTCATCCATTCTAGATCCAACACAACAACGCCAAACACGGTTATCAGACTCGTAAAAAAAGCTCTGTATGTCATGATAAGTGAAACAGACCCTTTTTCCAGGCTCTTTTTCCAAAGTACATTGTTTAAGGCATAACACAGAATCGAAAAAAACAGATATCCCATTTAGTTTTTTGGTGCCGATGACTTTAAAATAAATGGTATAGAAATAGTCTTAAAGTAATTAAAACCTGTTAGGGTTATAAGCCTATGTAACTCGACCAGCGATGAGGCATTGTCCTTCTTATTATTTTCTGCAAAACTGATTTTTAAATAGGTAAAGTGGTAAAATAGACCCAGATAATTATGATAACTCATTTCCGCCTTTTCTAGCTCTACTATTTCTAAGTTTCTTCGAGCGGGCTTTAAATCATTGGTAAATACATTTAAATTGGCCAGACTAATTAAGGTAATCGCAGTGGTTGTTTTTGCATTCCAACGATCGGACTCCAATAATTCTTCATAGTATAAATCGAGAATCGTAGCTAACGTATTCATCTCATTTTTAAGAATAAGTGCTAGGAACAACTCTTGTGAAAAGTGAGTCATATTGCGCTGTTTACACTGCCTAAGAATTTCTTTAAGTAAGACAGGATCTCTGGTTTCACTCGCCATTATTTTATAGCCGTAGTATCTTCCCAATAATACGTGATGCAGAGAATTACTATTTTTAGGCAATTGAATCTCCTTGTTTTGAAACCCACTGCCGTTGAAAAAATGCCTATGTTCGAGGATTAGATTCGAAAAAAAGACATCAGATACGTTGGAATTAAGCGCTCTAATCAAAATTACAACATCGCCGTATAACGTGTTAAGATTTGAATAATCTATATACGTTAAAGGAACCATATTTCTGAATGAATCTATGGGTAAAAGCTCTTTGTAGAGTGCTAACGCCGTTTCTCTCGATATCCTGAGGAACGCATGAGACAGTATAGTTCCCAATTTCATTTGAGGACCTTCAGGCACTTTATCTAACGCTAAACCACTAAAAATTACCGAAAGACTCTTCACGTCATATCTCTCCACAACCGAACCAATGAAGCTAGCAATTGGTGCTATATTCAAGGTGTTTAATAAGCCAATGTTCAAGAGTTTGACCTGATCAGCGCTTATGTTGCCTGAAGTCTGCATATGAAGTAACTTCTGGTAAAAATACCAATCGTCAAAATTACTCTTGTTGTTTAGATAGTTTGCGTAGGACTTAAACCCGAGATATTGAGATAATATGTTAAGTGTAATTAACGATGGGGTGGTCCTCTCTAAAAAGCCAAATAATCTGCGAAGTGTGTTGTAGCTAATCGTTAATCCCGTAACAGACTCTATATCCTCTTTTAGTAATTTAACATCGCGAACACCCTTTACAGGTATAACAGCCTTTTTCTGTACATCTTCTACAAGATGCGAATATTCGAATTTCATACGTTTTGTCGGGCTTATTATGAGCCAAATATAAAACTATTAGTTTTAAACCTTATAAATAATTCGTGTCTATTGGTAGTGTTAACTAATTGCACACCAACATAATACCACTTTCGCGGGCTTATTAATTTGTGTAGAATTTTAAAATAGCTTAATACATGATGAAACAGCATGTCCCAATAACCTCTGAAATTAGTCACGAAGAACTTACAAGCATTCTATATAACTGGAACAAGTATCAGGTTGTAACAGTACTGGAATCCTACCAAGAATTGTCTAAAAGAACACTTCAAACGCCAAGTCTATTGAGCATCCTAGTAGAAATAAAGATACAAAAAAATGTGTCTAAATTTTGTCAAGCAAACCAATTTTATAGGATTGAAGATTTTATTGAATCGTATAACGAATCTCATAAAGCCCAGGTTGATCCTAACAAGGATAATACGCCAGATGAATTTGGCCTTTGTTGGGTATAGCAAGATAACCACTATTATTCGTGTAATAAACGCATCTCCATAAGCACGCTGCCCATCCAATGACCTAAAAAAGAAGTACTAAAATAAACTAGTAAGATTGATCTTTTTTCTTCATTTTTGAACTATGATAAATAAAAAATCAATTTTAAGCATTTTACTTTTTTCCCTGCTCATCGTTACAGGATGTAAAGAACAAGATACACCAGTAGTACCCACACCAGCACCAACCAAAACTGCATTAATTAGTGCATCACCTTGGATAACAACTGCTATTACCATTAGTCCTGCTTTAGATTTAGGCGGGATTATTATTTCGGATTTGTATGCACTTTCAGACGCATGTGACAACGACAATTTAGCTATTTACAAAAACGACGGAACAGGTACTTATGATGAAGGTGCTTCAAAATGCGATGATTTAGATCCTCAAACCTCTGCATTTAATTGGGCTTTTAATGCAGATGAAACACAACTAATAGAAGATGGCAAAACCATCTACACTATTAATGAGCTATCGGCGACTAGCATGAAACTTGGAGATTCATTTGATGGGGCCGAAATTGGAGCAACGCCAGGGACAACGTATACTGTTACTATAACACTAAAGCATCAATAAGCTAATAAATACATAGTTTGGGTTTCGACCTACCACACAATAAAAAAAGACTCGTCACTAGCGGGTCTTTTTTTATTTCATCATTACCTCAAATCGTGTTACTTTTTTTACTTCAAGGGGTTTACTGCCAATCGGTCTAAATACCTATTTTTGCTTTACATTATGTCCAAAACCATCATCTACTAAGAACAGCTAAACGAAATAACACCTTGAAATTTGGCAAAGTAGATAATCCAGAAATACTCGATCTTAGGCTGCCTAAGGACCATATTGACACCCACAGAATACTGAATTGCAGCAAGGGTAAACATCTCCAACCGAAGATATACATAGGCTGCCCCAGGTGGGCCAAGACCGAACTCAAAGGCTTTTATCCAAAGGGCACCAAAGATGAACTTACGTACTACTCTACCCAGTTCAATGCTATTGAGATGAATGCTTTTTACTACCGTATTTTCCCTGCCGCAACCGTCGACAAATGGTACGGCCGATCTGCTCCCGATTTTACATTCTTTCCAAAAGTACCTCAGCTCATTAGCCAGTTTCGTCGTCTCAAAAATTGTGAAAACGAGCTGAACGACTTCTTTGTTTCCATCTCGCATTTTAACGAAAAACGAGGAACTGTTTTCTTACAAATGAATGAAAATTATGGTCCTAGTAATTTTAATGATTTTGCCAATTTTATAGAATCATGGCCCAAAGACCTACCCTTAACCGCAGAACTTAGGCATGCAGATTGGTTTAATAACCGCGGGATAGCTGATGAACTATACAGCTTACTAGAAGAGAATAAGGTAGGAAATACCATAACCGATACCGCTGGCAGAAGAGACATAATGCATATGAGACTAACTACACCAACCTGCTTTGTTCGCTTTACAGGAGCCAATCATTGCAGTGACGTAGACCGTCTAGACGAATGGTTTGAAAGACTCACAGAATGGAAAAACCTGGGCATAGAACAGATTAATTTTTTCATACACCAAACCATTGAAAAAGACCTGCAAATGCTAAGTGTAAGACTGATTCAAAAAATAAATAAAGAATGGGGATATAATTTGGTGGTTCCTGGAGAGGTGAATGGAACTTTATTTTAGCATTTGAAAGCGCTAAACAAGCATTCATATAAGCGCATCTCAGGACAAAATAATTCCAACCGGGCAATGATCGCTTCCAAAAACGTCATTGTCTATAAACGCACTTGTTACCTTTGGCATAAGCGTTTCGGAAACTAAAAAATAATCAATTCGCCATCCTGCGTTACTGGCTCGAGCGTTAAACCGCTGACTCCAAAAACTATATTTTTCTGTCGTTGGATTAAGTTCTCTAAAACTGTCTTTTAGACCTATACTTAAAATATTACTCATCCCATCTATCTCCACTTGGGTATAACCACTGGTTTTATTATAGTTTGGTTTGTCATTCTTAAGGTCTAAAGCCGTATGCGCAACATTAAAGTCACCTGTTACTATAACTGGCTTTTGAATTTGTAAATTAGTTAAATAGCTTTTAAATGCAGCATCCCAAGTTGCTCTATATTCAAGCCTTTTTAAACCAGCACCACTATTGGGCACGTAAACATTTACCAAGTAGAAATCTGTAAATTCTGCACAAATCACTCTGCCTTCATCGTCGTGTTCAACAACGCCTATATCACGCGTAACATTTAACGCTTCTTCTTTACTTATAATGGCCACACCACTATATCCTTTTTTGGTTGCTGAGTTGGCATATATATGAAAGCCATCTAAATCTGCTAATGCCTCTACTACTTGATCTTCTTGTGCCTTGGTTTCTTGAAGACAATACACATCGGCGCTACTTTGAATTATAATGTCTATAAGTCCTTTGCCCACCGAAGCTCTAACGCCATTCACATTCCATGATACTATTTGCATAAAGCAAAGGTATGATTATGTAGTTGCATAACACGTCATTAGCGCACCTTATAGTTTCAACTGTTCGATTAACTTTGAAACTATGTTCCAAACCATTTTTACGCAATCCATTGAAAACAAAAGGATAATATCTATCAGTATGTACGGAGAGACATCGTCGTGGATAGGATTTGTAATTGCCGTAAATGAAGAGTTAGTAACTATGGAACATCTATCCAAATATGGAAGGTATGATGGCATCGTCACTCTAAAAATAGTAGACATAGAACGCTTAGATATAGACGATGAAATATGCCGGAGTATACACTTCTTATACCATAACAAAGCAGAATTAGAACGACTTTCTAAAACGTACGAAAATAGAGAACGAAATACAGGTGACTTTTTAGCTGTTCTATCTGAGTGTAAGGAAAAAAATCTTATTTGCTCTGTAGACACCAAAGAATTATACCTTGCCTGCTTTGTGATTGATGTAAATTTTGAAGAAATTCACTTTTTAGCTATTGACGAGTACGGACAAAAGGATGGTGAATGTTTCGTTAAAATGGAGGACATAAATTATGTGTCATGTGGCAGATTACAAGAAATGAGACGATTGCTACTGTACAATATTCATTATAGAATTTAAGTCTCTTCTAAGATTATGTTCTATTACTTAGCTAAATCTTCAGTTATTCAATGGCAATAATCTTTTCCTTTTTTCCTGCGAATAGTACATCATCACCTTGTACTAATCCCATGATTGCCTGACCTATGGGCGAAATAGCAGAAATCGCATATACAGTTTTTTCTCCCACTTCTATTTTACCAATGCCCACACTGATGTACATTACTTTCTTATCGGTAGTAATAACTGCTCCTAACTGAGCAGAGTTACAATTCTTTTCTGTACTTATTTGGCCCAATATATTTCTCTCGCGTATAGCATTATTCATGGTTTGGTTTAGCCTGTCTAGCTCCTCCTGTCCCATGGCTCTTGCTGTTTCAAACTTATTACCTGATGTACTGTTTTCTTCCCCTACAATAGACTCTTGAACCTTATCAATAGCAGATTGAAGCTCAGCTAATTGAGTATTCACTTTAGCCATGCATGCTTCATATATTGTCTTTTTCATACTTACCATCTCAAATGTAGTTCTTAGTAACTTTAGTTGCAATACTTTTTGTATGAATTACACACATTTGTACTTAATGTTAAGTTTTATTAAAAAATTATTCGGCCCGAGTGTAGACCTTGCTGAAAAGATAAAAGAGGGTGCCATTATACTAGATGTGAGAAGTGCAGGTGAGTATGCAAGTGGTCACGTAAAAGGAAGTAAAAATATACCGCTAGGTAATATTAGCGCTAAGATGGAAACCATCAAAAAATGGGATAAACCAATCATTGCATGCTGTGCAAGTGGGATGAGAAGCGGTAGCGCAGTTTCTGTATTAAAACGAAATGGCATAGAGGCCTACAACGCAGGCCCATGGCAAAAAGCCAATAAACTAGCAAATAAATAATTTATTCTATCCGAAATTATTGATTTTAAAAAAATTTGGTTACTCTGTTTTTCAGCGTTCTTAGGTCTTTTTTCAATAGTATTTATACGTTTCTGAAATCTATTCTGTATTATTGACCTAAATAAATAGTATTATATATGAAAAGAGTATCAATAACTTTAATGGCAAGTGTTGTAGTTTTTGCAAGCTTTGCATGGATTGTCAGCGCATTAGTAGCGGACGACGTAAAAGGAACTTATTGGAATGCAGACAAAACTGCCCAAATACGTATTTACAAAGGCACCAATGACAAGTACTACGGGAAAATAGAGATGCTTACTGCGCCTAATAACCCTGACGGAACACCCAAAAAAGATCCAAACAACCCAAAAGCTAACCTCCGCGACAGAGATCGTTTAGGTATGGTTATTATGAATGGTTTTACATGGAATGCATCTGAACAAAAGTGGGAGAAAGGAACCATTTACGATCCTACTGAAGGTAAAACATACGATGGATATATTTACTTTGAGGGCGATAATAAAAAAGTATTGAAGCTTCGCGGCTATGTAATGGGCATGACCTGGCTAGGTCGTACATCCGATTGGCAACGAATAAAATAGACCTTTAAAAATTATTGATGCACTGATTAAGTGCCTGAAACGGACTCCACAAAGTTTAAAAATGCCTGCACCTCGTGTAGGCATTTTTTTTGATCTTCAAGCATCGACAGATGGCCGACATCTTCAAGTACACTCACCTGTGAGAGCTTACATAATGCTGCCATCTTATACACGTCATCTTTGGAATAGTGGGTATCTTTTTCACCTAAAAGCCAAAGCACAGGCTTCTTAAATTGGGATAGCACGGCTCGTTTGTCTTCCCTATTTTTCATTCCTTCCAATCCTGCTATTATCGAGCTGGTTGGCGTTGAACTTACCATTGGTGTCATCTTTTCCTTGGCTATGTCTACATGCAAGGGTGCGACTAGGCCAGGAACAAAAAAACTGAAAAACTCTTTGGTTCCACGCTTCTCAATAAAACGAATTGTTTTTTCCCTATTTATCTTTTTTTCAGCACTATCTGCCATCGCAGAAGAGTGCATAAATGCCGCTCCTCTAAGCTCAGTGCCGTATTGCTCCATATAATCTGCTAGAATATATCCTCCCATGCTATGGCCACACATAATAGTATGTGTAGCGTTTTCAGCAACAAGTAATTCATGCACTTGATTTGCAACTTGCGTTAGGCTTCCAAACGCCATTTGGCTGCTTTTCCCAAAACCAGGCAAGTCAATCGCTATGCAAGTGAAACGTGATGACAAACTAGCAATTAATTCTTCCCATATTTCACTGTTTTCGCAAAAACCGTGTAAAAAACAAAGGTGGGGACCACTCCCCACCTTTGAATATGAAATATTTTTAAACGTCAGGCTCAAAGATGTTAATCGTAGAACTTATAACGGGTATCTGTTACGTCAGCTTTTTTATTTAATGCCATTTGGATATCACCTTCTATGCCTTGAGAATTTTCCATTTTAAGAAGCATTTTTAAAGAAGCAACATCTGCAGGATCGTATTGATTTTCATTATTTACAAATACTACGGCTACTGCTCCTTTACCTTCTACTACCTCAGAACGTTTCCCAACGGGTGTACCCAATACCGTACCGATAATTTTTTCATCTTGACCAATAAATGCAAGACTTCCTGTCATGAAAGACGTAGCTGGTGCAGATATCACATCTACTCCTAAAGCTTTAGCCAATTCGTCTGCTGATGTGGCTTTTGCTAATGCCCCTTCCATTTTAGGTTTTAGGTCTTTAGCTTTTAATTCATTTCGAACCAAAGTCTCTAATTCACCCCTCAAATCTTGCGCATCAGGCAGTCCCGCACTTCTCATTTTTGAAACTCTAGCTACTAAGTAACTTCCGTTAAGGTCTATAATAGATGAAATGTCACCTTCTTTCGTATTTTCATCAAATAACCAACGAGCTACCTTATTAGGCTCTGAAATACCAGCAATACTTCTATTTTCCTCTGTTATTCTATTAGCAACACGTTTAGTGATGTTCATAGACTCAGCTACTTCTTCGAAGCTTTTATCTCCCTGCGCTTTGGTTAATAACTCACCAGCTAACTTATATACATCTCCATCTGTATTAGAGCTTGCAAAAAGACTTTGGTCTAACACAGCAACTTGAACCGTTTTACGGCTTACTGCGCTGGTCGCTTTGGCCAAGTGCACACCGCGCTCACTTCTTACGATTACGTAGTTTCCTTCTCCACTGTTGTACAAAGTTTTCATCAGTCTCTTAGGATAAACACCACTCTCTTCACGTACCCAACCCATGTCACCACCTGTATTTCGAGTAGCGTCATAGTTTTTCAAAGAAGCCTCAGTAGCAAAAGTGGTTTCGCCACTTTTAATTTTCGCTAATACTGCTCTAGCATCTTCTTCTGCTTTTGCAGTATCTGATCCAAATACACTGAAAAGAATGTGACTTGCTTTAACAGAACGAAGTGAATCATTGCCCGTAGCCAACACCTTGAAAAGAGTGTATACTCCATCTTTTTGGAATGGCCCTACCACTTTTCCAGTTTCCGCTCCAAAAATATTATCTTCCATTTCTGGAGAAAAAGACCCTCTTACTTTAAAAGTTGGATCAAAAGGGGTCTCACTGTTCATGATGCTCACAAATAGAGAATCTTCTGTAGTGCTTGCAAATTTCTCGATAGCCTCTGCAGTCCAGTCAAGCATTCTAATTGAATCCTCTCTAGACGGAATCACATAAAGGTTTACGAATTCTATGTCTCTGCTAGCCTTTTGCTCATACTTCTCTCCAAATCGCTTGGCATAAGAGATTAATTGTTTATCAGAAACCTCATATAAAGAATCAGCAACTTGCTGATATGGAAGAGCAACTATACTTGCATTAATAGACTTACGTTCGTCTTGTCCTTTAATTCGGGCATCTAAATCCGTAGAATAAAAAGAACTTGAGATTAATGCAGAATATTTCTGATTAACTAAAGATGCAGTAAATTGGTCTTGGAATGTTTTCCAATTTTTTAAAGCCTCCGGGTTTGCGTTAATGTCCTCTTTTAAAAACCTAACTAATCTGTTCTTATCAAAAACTCCTGTATTAGGGTCTGTGAATGACTGACGTATTTGTGCATGTGTATTATCTCCGATGGTTAAGTCTTCAAGCTCTGCTGCACTTATCGATAAACCCAATTTTTCGTGTTCAGGCTTTATTGTTTTTGCTTCTATCAATTGTTTCCAAGCCTCATCTCTGTATTGTGCAGAAGTGGCCTCATCCATCACAAATCCTGGATTATTTTGTAAAACTTGATTTTTCAGTTCCTCGAACTTACCATTAAACTCTTCATACGTAATTGGCTGGCCCGCTATAGATCCTACATTATTTTCGCTAGAACCAAAAATACTGGTTCCTGAACTCACAAAGTCTGTAAGTACAAATGCTAGCATAGCTGCACCTATTACTAACAAAAGACATCCTGATTTATTTTGGATCTTTTGTAAAAGGCTTTCTTCTTCGTTGTTATATTTATCTGACATATTGGTCTTTAAAAAATAGTGTGCAAATTAAGTGGTTTTGTGCTTAAAAGTCAACGTAAATGTGGGCTAGTCCGTTCTAAGTATTTCTGTTCTTCTTTCTTTTCAAATAATTGCATGTAACCATTTGAAAATTAGTGTACTTACATTTCTTTATAAACCGAATACTTTTGTTTTTTATGACAGAACTTTTCTCTGACTATTATTTTTATTTTTAGAATACATGCTTTTTTAGGCTTTTTTAAGCTCACTATAAAGTTGTCTTCTGGTTGATTTTTTGCTTCATATAAACTGCTACCTTTATATAGTTTCACCTTTTTATCCTGATATTTAACCTTTATTTTATAGCTTACCTTAGAAGGTGAAATGGTATTGATCCATAGTGATAAACTATCCGCTTCATCTAAGAGCGCTATATTGTTAAATGCCGTTTTAGCATTTATAACTTCTTTACAGATCGAGTGATTTGAAATACGACTCATTTCAATACTGGTCTCATTGTTAACATTATTGGAAGTATATACTGTTACCACTTCCCCATCTTGGGCGTCAATATCTAAATAATCTCCATAAAAAACATTTTTACCCGGTAAAGGAATTGGATTTTGATTTAAGAAGGAGGACTGAAAATCGTTACCTAGAACATATTTGCTAATAGCCAACTTATAAAATACACTTTGAGGGGATTCTGAAAAATCGTAAAAGGCTATAAACACTTCACCAGATTTTTGGTCAATAGTTAGATTAGGGAAATATTGATGGCCGTCAGCTGTGTCCTTAGATACATTAATACGCTCACTCCAAGTGTTCCCTTGGTCTTTAGAGTATATTAGCCAAACATCTGCATTACCATTAAACTCGTCTGCCCAAGTTACATATTGTATATCTTTAACCGTATCGCTTGCTATAAAAGGCATCCCGTTAGCTCTCATTATGTGTGGCATATCCATATCCCAGCCTCCCGGTTGAAATGCTATAATTTGATCCTTGCCCCAGGTAACCCCTCCATCAGAGCTTTTATCTATCCAAATAGATTCATATCCAGCCCAAACTGCATATATTTCACCATTTTTGCCGACCGCTGAAGTTGCACCTTCTAAGGTATTGTCGCTATCTAAGCAATCTCCTGTGGTATCTGAGATTGTAATTGCAGTAGAAAATGAATCACTTTTAAGATCATACTTCGAAAATCTTATTCTACTTCTATCTGCTTGATTATCACTGCCGTATTTGTCAAACTCCGTCCATGTCACATATAAATTGCCATTATATTCTGCGCTATGATTATCGGAACTTAGCCAAGGCTTATCTTGCATCTTATTCCCATTATACCCTACAGAATAGGATTTTTCTTTCCAATTATAGGGATCCATTATTTTTTGGACCACGATTCTATCAAACCAAGCACCGTATTCTTTTTTAGGTGCCTTAGCCAAATGAGCAAAGTATAACGTAGTATCACTATAATGTAATACAGGATCTCCATAAACACCCAAAGGAGACGTACTTATTGTCTTACTAAAACTATTCGAACCGATTGATTCGACATAAAAGTTATTAATATTTGAAGCTGCAACAATTGTTTTTGTTATCGGATGAAGCGCTATGCTTGGTTCATTTGGATTATTGGTATTATCTAGTGTTACACGCATTGACTGAGCTTGATTTAGCAGAAATGTAAGTGAAAGTAGCGCAGTAATCGATATCCTCATAGGGCAAATGTAATGTATACTAACGGCACTCTATTTTGGACTAATTAACTCATTAGTACCTCATCTCTACCAAACCAGAAATTGCTTCTGATTTATCTGTACCTAATTGTAACACAAAAAAATAGGTGCCCTCTGGCAATAACTCCTCTTGTCCAAACACACCACCTGTCCAGCACGTCTCGGGGTTATCTGTCACAAAAACCCGTTCCCCCCATCTATTGTATATCTTGAGGCTATACTCCGTACATTCTAAAAAATCTCCGTCAAACTTAAAACAATCATTAAGCCCGTCATTATTAGGCGTAAAGACATTATACAGTTTGATTTGGGGTACTTTCTTGGCGGTTATCACTACTTGCTGTTCATAGCTGCTTGCGCAAGGTGTTCCTTGGTTTACCAAAAGCTTTATACTAAAAGTGCCCATAGAAGTGTACTGATGTTTAGGATTGTTGCTTTCAGAAAAAGTACTATCACCAAAATCCCACGAATAAGAAGCTGCATTCGTGCTTGTGTTTTCTATCGTAAGCTTATTATCGCACCCTTCAAAATTGACATTGAATTCAGCATCAGATTGAGCTAACACCGTTATTTCTCGTTTATACACTGAAGATATATTACACGTATTACTATCTATCACCGTGAGGGTAGCTATATATTTACCTGGGTTTTGATATACGTGCTTTGGGTTAATGAGTGTAGATGTATCTCCGTCTCCAAAATCCCAATAAAACTTGCCACCAAGTACGCTTTTATTGATAAATTGGGCATTGAGCGGACCACAACCTATAGCAGGTGTAACGATAAAATCTGCAATTACCGCTGATTTTATTTGTAAGTCTATTTTAAAAGAAGCGTTGGAGCACCGTACACTTGGATTTTGGGTATAAACAGCTCCAGAGGTAGTCGGAAAATCCTGATATCCTGTTCTGCCTTGTTCAGGACAACTGCTGCACACACTTTGATATACCACTCCTTTTCGGTCAAATCTACTAGTTCCTCCGTCTACATGATCACCAGTACTATCCCCACCAAAATAAGTAGCATAAAGTAAATCTTTGGCATCTCTACCAAACACAATAATGTAAAAATCCTCTCCATCTGTTTCTTTTTGAACAGCATCCGCCGTGACGGGCATATTTAAAGTAGAGCCTGGATGGAGATCTGGATCCACATTAGAGCCCCAACCTGAAAAGTAAATATGATCACATACGTCTATTAAAAAAGCGCTAGGTGTTAAATTGGGTTTTAAGTTTCTATTTCCAAATGTTGTTTGTAAGTCAACGTTCTGAAGCAGAGTATCCATTCTAAAAACAAACTGACCCAGATTGCTACTACCATACGCTCCTGTCGTTTTGGTTACGGCTCCTTCCGTTTGGCCAGATGCATATATCCGCTCATCTGCATCTAAACCAATAAAATAAATCTGATCATAGGCAGGCGTACCCCAATAAGATAATCTAAGCAGACTTCTATCTGTTTTATCTATAACGGCAAGCAAGCCATCTACATTTCCACTTAATGTTGACCCATATACACCAGCTGTGGTGTCTAAGTTGCTACTGGTAGTACCTCCAGCTATATATATCCTATTTTGTATGCCTAATTTGATACTATACAGCGCATCTGCACCGCTCCCTCCTAGATACGTAGCCCAATTAAGGGTCTTCAGATCAGGTGATATTTCACACACATACCCATCATATCCGCCAGCGCGTATATTTTGAAAGGCATTGGTGGTAGGCATATTGTCAGAAAAGGTACACGTTGCCACTAAAATATTCCCGTCATCATCCGTAATGATGTCTCCTCGGTAATCATCAGAGTAGTTATAACGCAGGAGAGAACTTTGATTTAAACCATCATTTCTATCCCCTCCTATGAAGGTAGAGCCTAACAGAGTTTTTCCATCTGAGGAGAATTTAGTTACATAGATATCTGTATTTTCGACAATTGTATCGTTTTTGATGCTTTGAAAAGCATCGCTGCTCACAGGAAAATCAGAAGAATAGGTTGTACCTAGAATAACTAGATTATCATCACGATCTACCACTAAACTATGCGGATATTCATCTAATTTTCCGCCCAAATAGGTAGCCCATAAAAGACTAGTTCCTGAACTATCGTACTTACTAATACTAACGTCACTCGGCAAACCAGCGGGCGCTAGTCCTTTGCCTCCGTTCCATGTTTTATCATATGCCCCAGCTGTAAAAGGATATGGTCCTTGGTTATCTACAATTCCACCTGCGTACAAATTACCACGTGAATCGTAAGTAGCCGTAAATCCAAAGTTGTCTCCCACAGATCCAGAATAGGTAGAAAAAATAAGTTTAGGGTCAATGATAAGCGGGTAATCCGGATCAATATCAGAAGTTATAGCATAGGATAAAACACTGTCTTCTAGTGTATAACGGCAGTTTAATTCAACCAGTACATCATCAATATATTGGTAAACATAGGGTTCTCCATCTGTTAAAATTCCGGCAGAAGTAAATATTTTTAACTCGCCGTTGACAATTTTTAGTTGGTCTGCCCCGCTTATGATACATTTAATCTGAGACACTTTTTCAGCGGTAGGCTGGCGCACAACCCATTGATATTTTATATCGCCACTACCCGAAATTTCAAAATCTACATCTTTATATACCTCTACATACCGAATCATTTCTGAGGGATGCACTTCACTTACCCATTGGGATTTATCTTGACCCAAAAAATAATTATAGTAGTGCTTCTGCATATTGACCATTTCCATCTTTGGAGCAAATTCTACATCCGCAAAACTGATTCGAACAGCATGTCTTCTGGGCACTTGTTCAGAAATTGTGGCAGAATGTGCATGCTTCCAATCTTGAATCTGAGTATAGTCATCGGGATGAATCATATCATACACCATGGAGGCATTTTCCAAATACAAGGATCCATAAGGAACGGCCGCTTTGAACTTCGCCAAAGAATGCCATTGACCCTTGTTGGGTATAAATTCAAATTGTGTTTTAGAGGACTTTGGCGTAGCTGTAACTTCTGGGTGTTGCGCAGCTATATGCAGCGTAACGCTTATCCAAAAACACAACCAAATATACCTTCTCATTTCCAAAACAAAAATACACCGACTCTTGGACATTAGACCACTTCCTATGCAATTAGTTGCATCTTGCCTTGTTACTATTTTAACTTCTTAAAGCACTTTTGTGAGATAACTAAAAGATGTTTTAAGTGCTACTTTTTTAATAAAACAGTATTGACAACAGCGAGCGCCTATTAAAACTTGTAAAGTCATGATAAAACAAATAGTTTTGTCCATCTTTATTTTTAATGCATTCAGATAAAATTTGTGTAATTGGCGCAGGCCCTGCAGGCTTGGCTACCGCGTATGAACTTACAAAAAAAGGCTACAAAGTAGATGTTTATGAGGCGGACAAACAGGTAGGTGGCATGTCACGAAGCTTTAACCTATGGGGGCAAATTGTAGATTTAGGACCACATCGATTTTTTAGTACCGACAAGCGTATCAACAACCTTTGGTTAGAAATAGCCGGTGGTGAATACCAGGAAGTAAACAGAATTACACGTGTTTTTTATCAAGGTAAATATTTTTACTACCCATTAAAGGTGATGAATGTACTTAGCAACTTAGGCCTATTTACCTCGGCTATGTGTATGCTAAGCTACGCTAAAGAAAGACTTTCTCCTACCAAACCAGATGGCTCCTTTGAAAACTGGGTAGTTAGTAGATTTGGAAGAAGACTATTTGAAATTTTCTTTAAGACCTACAGTGAAAAACTTTGGGGTATTAGTTGTAAAGACCTTGATTCTGACTTTGCAGCGCAACGTATAAAAAAACTTAGTCTTATGGAAGCTGTTATCAATGCGTTCAAAGGCGGAAAAGGCAATACCCATAAATCTCTTGTTGATCAGTTTTACTATGCCAATGGCGGAACTGGACAGATTTATGAAAAAATGGCTGCTTATGTCGCTCAAAATGGAGGTAATATTCATTTAGGTAAACGCATACACGGACTCTCGGTAGATGGTACTGTGGTGAATGGAATTATCGACGAGAATCAACAAAAGATTGCCTATGATCATGTTATTTCTTCTATGCCCATTACGCAACTGGTACAACATTTACCTAGCGCACCAGCTGCTGTTCAAGATGCTGTAAGTCAATTGGAATTTAGAAATACAGTACTGGTATATTTAGAAATTGACGGCATTGATCTATTCCCAGATAACTGGCTGTATGTACACTCGCCACAGCTAAAAACAGGCAGAATAACGAACTTTAGAAACTGGGTGCCTGAGCTTTATGGCAATAAGCAAACGACCATCTTGGTCTTGGAATATTGGTGTAATTTTGACGATGCAGAATGGAGTATGCCTGACTTAGATTTTGAAAATCTAGCCAAAAAAGAACTAATAGAAACCGGATTACATCAAGGCAAAGAGATTCTTAACAGTCATGTTTTTAAAATCCCAAGATGTTACCCCATTTATAAAGTGGGCTACAAAGATCACTTGGAAGTAATGACCGAGTATTTGAAAACATTCCAAAACTTTCAGGCAGTGGGAAGATACGGATCATTTAAATACAACAATCAAGACCATAGTTTACTCATGGGTATTTTAGCTGCCGAAAATATTGAAAACGGATACGCACATAACCTTTGGGATATCAATACAGATTATGACAGCTACCAAGAAGAAACACAAGATTAGGTCTGGCACGACAGCTACCACATCTCCTCCATCGGGATCTAAAAGGACAATTACATTTCCTGCAAAAGCAGAGATTTTTGCGGCTCTTGCCATTTGCGCAGCAACCGTAGGTTATTTTTTTGCCGAGCAAATTTTTGAAACACAGTTTTTTTGGAGCAGCTATTGGAGTGATCTATTTGAGCAGTACCTACCCTTCTTCACTTTTAATGTAGAGTCTTATCACGCAGGTGAAATTCCATTTTGGAATCCATATAGTTTTGGAGGAACCATACATGCAGCAGACCCCGTTACCCAGTTTTTTTATCCCATCCACCTTATACTTTATCCGTTCTTGGAAGTTGGTGGTGATTTCTTTTACCTACTAAGTATGGTAATTGTATTTCATTATGCACTTTTTTTTATGGGTGTTTACCAATTGGGTAAAGCCTTCAGACTCAGTTTTTGGGCGTGTATAATTGCTACTATTTCACTTACGTTCTCCTGTGTATTGATCTGTCGTTGGCAGTTTTATCCTGTACTGTACACCATTGCGTGGTATCCATGGATTATCGCACAATTTGAAAAGATACACCAAAGTGGCAAATGGTACCGTGTTTTTGCTGCATCTATTTTGTTAGCAACAGCATTTTATGCCGGCCATACACAATATTTTTTCTACTTGGTGCTCATTTTGGCGCTACAAGCCTTGGTCAATTTAGTACATAAATTTAGAAATAAAGAGTCTTACAAACATATAGCCTTGGATGCTGCTAAATATCTGACTCCCATTGTACTTACATTATTCATTGCAAGTACCCAAATTGCACTAACCAGCGAAACCATACCCTATACCAATAGAGAAGAAATTAACCTAGACTATGCACAAGATGGTTCGTTAGAGTACAAACAATTACTGACGCTGGTACACCCAAAGTTATTCGGATGGTTTAAAGGCAACGAGCCCATACAATACCAGTACATGGCTACAGAGCGTATTTATCACTACTGGGAAACTTCATTTTACTTTGGCGTAACCGCATTTTTATTTGGTTTTGTTGGCTTTATTGTAGGGTATAAAAATCGTTGGGTACAATGGCTTATGCTCATCTCTGCATTTGGATTGCTCCATGCATTGGGCAAAAACGCATTCTTATTCGAGATGCTATTTGACCTTCCTGGCTTTGACTTGTTCCGTATACCGGCACGTACGATGCTGTTTGTCGCTTTTGGTTTTGCGCTTCTTGCCGGTTACACCTTTGACCATATGGACAAGCTGCGCTCCAGTAAAAAAACAATACTCGTTGCACTAGCCATTCCCGTAGCTATACTCTTATACCTGTTAAGTAAAACCGCAACAGGCACCTTTATGGCAGAACAAGCGGTCAATGCTATTAACAAAGCGGAAATGAGCAATTATTCAAAAGCAGGGGCACTTGCCTCTCTCCTTAGTCTTATTCTGCTTTCAGGCATGATCTGTTTCAGGGCTTTGCCTAAATGGCTGTATGGAGTTGCTCTTTCATTGCTTATATTCTTTAACTTATCCAATGTCAATAAAGATTATAAGAATAGTAAAAGTAATCCTGCTGATCTTCTTGCTCAAGAAAAACAATACGTTGCAAAATTGGATGAAGTAAATAACGATATTGACTTCTATCGTCACAGACCCGGAGATGTAAAAATTCGTCCTATACGCAGAAACCACGGCATGCTTTTTCAGAGTCACGATGTTGATGGTTTCTATGCACTTACCCTAAAGCATACCTATCCAAAAGGAATGAATATCGATAAGGTTATGCAAACTACTACTATTCTTGAGCCTAGTTACGGGGCAAATGAACAAGTAACCGGTATTCAATTATTAAAAACGGAAACTGTACCCTATGCTCGCGTGGTGTATCAAACAACACCCTATCACCTCAACACGGTATACGACAGCTTTGATTTTGGGAATAACGTATTGGTAGACAGTGCGTTTGCTACGCCATTGTCATCCTCCATGCCGTCAAGCAGCAAGGATATTTCACTCACGGTAGATAAGCCAAGCACACAGCAATTTAAGGTAAATGCTGCTGAAAAAGGCATGTTGGTTATTGGTCGTTTCTTCTCTCCTTTTTGGAAGGCTACAGTTAATGGTAAAGAAGTTAGTGTAGAGCGAGTAAATGGCGCTTATCAAGGCGTAATATTGGATAAAGGAATTAGTTCTGTAACTATTGCCTATTTATCTCCAGCCGTAGAAAAATATAAATTCGTTTCTATTATTACCCTAATCATTTGCCTTTTGGCATTTGGAGCCTTACGTTTTTATAGGGTGTAATAACACCACGACAATTGAACTTCTTGTTCCGTTGAAAAAAAACGGATTATATCACCTTGAATAACCAATATGGAGTAAAAAATTACGTTTTTTGCACCAATGGAGCTAAACGACATACAGATACAACGTAGGGAGTCACTTTCTAAACTTAGAGAACTAGGAATAAACCCTTATCCTGCTGATGTATATGCCAAAGATTTTTCGAGTACTGAAATAGCAGAACAGTTTGATAATGAACCAGCTAAATTTGAAAATATCTCATTTGCTGGTCGTATGATGCGTAGACGCATCATGGGTAAAGCAAGTTTTGCCGAATTACAAGACGAGCAAGGATCCATTCAAGCGTATTTCAATAGAGACGAACTTTGTCCTGGTGAGGACAAATCCATGTACCTAGAAGTATTCAAAAAACTCCTGGATTTAGGAGATATTATTGGGGTAAAAGGATATGTATTTCGCACGCAAACTGGTGAACTTTCTATACATGTAAAAGAACTTACGGTATTAAGTAAATCACTTAATCCACTGCCAATGCCCAAAGAGGTGGACGGTAAAATATATGACGCTTTTACAGATCCTGAGCAGCGATACAGAAAACGCTATGTGGATTTAATTGTAAATCCACAAGTACGTGAAACTTTTATTAAACGTACCAAAGCGGTAGCAAGTATGCGAAATTTCCTTACCAACAAAGGGTATATGGAAGTAGAAACTCCAATCTTACAAGCTATCCCAGGTGGTGCTGCAGCGCGTCCGTTTATCACCCATCACAATGCACTAGACATACCATTGTATTTGCGTATTGCCAATGAACTTTATCTAAAAAGACTAATTGTAGGCGGTTTTGAAGGCGTGTATGAATTTGCCAAAGACTTTAGAAATGAAGGTATGGATCGCACTCATAATCCAGAATTTACACAAATGGAGCTTTATGTAGCCTACAAAGACTACATGTGGATGATGGATATGACAGAGCAAATGCTGCGACAAATAGCAGAAGATGTAAACGGAACTTCAGCCGTAGTTTTTGGGGAACACACCATTGATTTTGGTAAAGATTTTGACCGATTGACCATATTTGGCGCTATCGAAAAATATACGGGAATTGATGTTAGCCAAATGAGCGAAGATGAACTTCGTAAAACGGCAATTGAATTGGGGGCAGATGTAGATGAGAATATGGGTTCTGGCAAGTTGATAGACGAAATATTTGGCGAAAAAGTAGAGCATTTACTCATTCAACCAACGTTTATTATGGATTACCCCATTAGTATGTCGCCACTCACCAAAGTGCACAGAAATAATCCTGAACTCACCGAGCGTTTTGAATTAATTGTAAACGGAAAAGAAATAGCAAACTGCTACAGTGAGCTTAATGATCCCATAGATCAACGCGAGCGTTTTGAGGAGCAAGTGAAACTAATGGCGCGTGGTGATGATGAGGCCATGTTTATAGATGAAGATTTCTTGACTGCACTAGAATATGGTATGCCGCCTACTGCTGGAATTGGAATAGGTATAGACCGATTGGTAATGCTTCTTACTAACAATGTAAGTATTCAAGAAGTACTTTTCTTCCCTCAAATGAGACCTGAGAAAAAAGCAGAAAGAGTAGTAGAGCTCACCGAAAATGAAAAAGCTATACAACATATTCTTATGCAAAACGAGGGATCACTAGAAATAGGAACGCTAAAAACCAAGTTAGACTTAAGCGGAAAACAATGGGACGTTGCACTAAAAGGGCTTGCTAAAAACGGTATTACGCAAGTAAGTAAAGTGAACGATATCGTCACAGTTAGCTTAGCCTGAGTACTAAAGCAGAATCCCTTTTAGGATGAGTTGCTCGCCTAAAAAACCTAATTTTGCCATCTCATGTTTAGACTTCTATCGTTTGTACTATTTTTATTCAGTTTCTTTGCGGCAAACGCTGTATTAACGACTCCTACTCAACAGCAGCCTGCAGATAATACAACGGGGTTAGGCTCTAGCGTAAATATATATTTAACAGGAAGTAGCGGCACCGAAATCGTAATAGAATACGCTGAGACCGCTGGAATGTCTAACTCTTTGCGCTTAATTACTCCTAGAACTTCTTCCAGTGTGTTTGTATATATCTCCAAACTAAAATTAGGAACAAGTTATTTTTGGCGTGTAAAATCTCGCAGCTCAACTGACTCTTCCAATTGGTCTTCCATACGTAAGTTCACCACCGACGCCAATTTTCTTAGTTTATACCCTACTACAGATAAACTAAATCAAGTAGGCTCTGAGATGTATTTGTCTACTCACACTGTATTTGGCTATGACAGTATTCTTTTTCAAATAGATACTTCCGCCTCGTTTAATTCTAGTGTGCTTCGCAATACGGTAAAGAACGATACGGGTAACATCTATTACGTTGAAACCGCCGAACAAAATTTTAGATACGGCATCACATATTACTGGCGAGCACGTGCGTTCAGTGACACACAAAGCACAAATTGGACCATTGTCAGACTCTTTAAATTTAAGGACTCCATAGAACTAAAATATCCATCAATGGCGTATTTACAGCCTACGGCAATCACTTTTGAATGGACTAGTGGCAGTAATATTGAGCCTTTTCAGGTGCAACTAGATACTGTGTCTAGTTTTAATAATCCATTAATAGATACCATCGCATCAGATGGTACACGCAGGTTTTATCCTGACCCATTTACCATACCAGACCTGAATTATGAGACAACTTACTTCTACAGAGTTCGTACTTTTAATACTGCCGATACATCCAAATGGAGCTACAGCTCTTTTAAAACCGATGGATTTAGTTTTAGCGATTTGGTAACCATAGATAACTGGCCTGACCCCACTACAACCCTAAAAGCTAGAAGAACAATTGTAGGGTCTACAGCCAATGAAATTCAGTTAGATACTGCAAGTGATTTTAATTCAGCAGGACTAAAGGTGCTAAAATATACAGGCGCAGATACCACAGCTTATGATTTATTATTTGGGCAATTATATTATGTGAGAGCAAGACCTTATCATGCCAAAGATACCGGCAATTGGGGAAGAACCAGAACGGTAACCATAACAAAATATCCAAACAGCTATTACCCCTTTAATAACGCTACCAATGTAGTACTTACAGACAGCTTAGTACTGGCAGATATGGATGGTGTACAGGCCTATCAAATACAGGTAGCCGTAAATGGCGATTATACCAATCAATTGTTCCTAGACACTACTTTAACAGATATGGGACAAAGTAACTACCAAATAGTGAAAGGCTTGCTATATCGCTTTAATACTAGGTACCAATGGCGAATAAGAGCCTGGCACGCTAAAGATACATCCGATTGGAGCATCAACCAAAAATTCAACACTATAATATCTCCTACCCTTCAATTGCCCTTTAACAGTGCTATTTTAGGTACTGATGCAAACGTTAATTTGGAATGGCAAGCCATGAAAGGGACTACTGGCTATCACGTAATGCTCGATACAAGTGTTTCATTTACATCTCCTAAGTTAATTGATACGGTGCTTACAGAAAATAGCCTGACACAAGAAGATCTGCTTTTTAGACCTTTGTACTATTGGAAAGTTAGACTATTCACTTCAACAGATACTTCTGCCTGGAGCGACACTTGGAAATTTAAAGTCCTTTCTCCAAGATTAAACTATCCCTCCAATAATATTAAAAATCTAACCTTAACTAGCTTAGACTGGAACTCCATAAAAGGCACCAAAGGTTACATTCTTGAAGTAGACTCCCTGGCTGATTTTTCAAAACCCTTAGAATGTACCGATACTGTACAAAATTCATTTTTCCATTATTTTACGGTACAGCCCGATTACATCGAGTTTAACAAAAAATATTACTGGAGAGTAAAGCTCTTTCACAGTAAAGACACTAGCGATTGGAGTATTGCATGGAATTTTACCACTAAAGCACGACAGGCTCCAACACTCGTGTCACCTTTAGATTCGTCTCAAAATATCTCTGTATTCTCAACATTAAAATGGGCTGCATACAGTGGTGCTGCAAGTTATGCTATTGAATTAAGTGAAAACGCCAATTTTATCGGGGCTACGAAACTTACTTCCACTAATACCTCAATAGCTGTAGTTCTGAAAGCTAAAACCAAATATTACTGGCACGTAAGAGGTAGAAATTCTGCAGGTCAAGAATTTTACGACTATAGTGTAACATGGACATTCACTTCTAATGGCGGAATAACTGCGCCTATTTTAATAAGCCCAGCCAATGCAGCTATCAACCAACCTAAAACAGTTGTCTTAAGATGGAACAAAGATGATAATGCAACCAACTACCGTGTAGAGTTGAGCAATGATTCTAATTTCCTAGGTGTGTATGCCAATACAGTCGCAGTTGCTTCCACCACGTTCTCAGAAATTGTTGAAGGATTAACCTATTTTTGGAGGGTTCGAACTGTGGCAGGTAGTTATACCAGCCCATGGAGCGAAAAGCGTAAATTCACTACCCTTAAAACAAACACTATCTCTTCAATTGAGTCTAATAAATTTAGGTGTTATCCTAACCCTGCAAGCTCATCATTAACCATAGTGAGTAACTCGGGATCAATAGACCTACTAAGCATAACCAATAATCTAGGACAAGAAATTACGTCTTTTTATCCTCGTGCAGCACATTATGTGATTGATGTATCTCAACTAACACCCGGAACCTATACGCTTCATGTGCGCTGTGAGGGCGATTGGACCAGGCAGTTGTTTGTGGTAAATCCGTAGTTATTGAGAGAATTATCTTCTCAGAAATAAGGTGTCGTTTTTATACAAAGTCTTGCCATTATGGTCAAAACTCAGCGCATCTATTTGTACGTTAGGATGGTCTTTGTAACACGGGTCTTTCACCTTTTCCTGTGACTTCTTAACCACAATATGGGTTATGCTATCCAACATTTGAAAAGCGTTTTCACTTAACCTGAAACAAAAATAGAGATTACTTCCGTCTAAGTCGCTTGAGTAGTAACCGTCCATAGGGTTATCAGTAAGCCAATTTTCTTCTCTTACCGTCTTGTGAAAAAGATAATTATCTCGTAAACTACTGCTAAATGTATCGCCATTATTCACATTCAAAACTTGAATGTAATCCACTTCTCTTGCATCGTATTGCGAAAAATCTATTGGAATCATCAGCATTTCACCCTCGCGTAAATCTTTGTGGCACAACTTTCCACAACTACTGCATAGCACGATAAACGAGAGTATGCTCAAAAAATAGTTCATAACTCAAATGTATACTAAAAATACATTTAAAATCTCTTGAAGCTAGAATTAACCATTCCTAAACTGGTTGTGACATTAGGTTTACAATCCTGGCTGTGCTGCCTAGTTGGCTCGCGCAATAGTCCGTTGCCTTTTGCTTTAAGTGTGCACATTCCTGAGGACTAGCGAGCAAATGACTCAGCTGCTTTACCCAGGTTTCGTCGGAGTTAATAACCATAGCAAATCCTTGGTCTACAAACTCTTGTGCCTCTGGAAATTTAGAAATTTTGGGACCAAAAGAAAGATAACAACCCCAAACAGCCGGTTCTAAAATGTTGTGTAATGCACCCGAAAATCCCCCACCAATAAGCGCAAAATCAGCATATTGATACATAGAAGAGAGCATACCCATAGTATCTAAAATCAGGACTTGATCTGTTGTGTTAAAAACACCCTCTGTATATTTCTTGGGAGAAAATTCATGCAATTTATGGGCAATTTCATTTGCTCTTTTAAGATCATGCGGTGCTATAATAATGGCTAGATTATCAAGTTTGCGTTCCAGTAATTGTGCGGTCAATAGTTCTTCTGCTTCCCAAGAAGAGCCCACCATAAGCAGTTTTCTGTTTCCTTTAAATTGCTCAATATCTTCATATCGAGTCGCAGTTTGAGCGATAGCATCTACTCTGTCAAATCGTGTATCTCCTAGATATGCTGCAGCCACTCCGTTATCCGTAAGTAAAATTGCACTTTTAGTATCCGAAGTAAAAATTCCCTTAAATCGCTTAAGCAATTGTAAATACGGCTTTCCATGCCATGCAAATACAAAATGGTTTGGCCTAAATCGACCATTCACCAAATAAAAATCCACGCCTCTTTTTTGTCCTTCATTAATGAAGTGAAACCAAAAATCGTAACGTATAAAAATTGCTTTTTGCGGCGCATAATCGTGATAAAACTGAGATACATTAGCGGCAGTATCAAGCGGTAAATACATCAACCGAGAAGCATATTTACCTTTTAACGCTTGAGTGTAGCCACTTGGACTGAAAATAGTGATCAGTATATCTTCTAGATTTCCGTTGGGTGCAAGCTTATCCAGAAGTGGCAATGCCATTTCATATTCTCCCAATGAAGCCGCATGTATCCAAAACTTCACAGGTCCTTTTAAAGGCTGATTTGCGTGTTTTCGTTGGTGTAAAAAATCCTTTAGTTTTGGAGAAATAAGTGCTGCTGCTGGCAATACATATTGCGCAACATACGTAGTAACGGTATATCCTATTCTAAACAATACTTTAGTCTATAAAAAACTCTTCATCACTTGCACTCTTGGTATAAATAGGCACAATTATGCCTGCTTTAAAAGCTATAGTCGTATCAAAACGTTTGTCTAAACCTGACTTATTAGCATTGAAATCCCATGTTCTTCTGCCTTGGGTAAATCCTTGATTAAACTCAATACCTGCTCTAAAATGATATTTATTTCTAGATACCAAGTATTGATACCCAATAAACTGCTTTGTAGACAGTCCATAGGTTAGTTGATCATACCCTGCTTCATAAATTCCATTGAGCTGCGGGATGGTAACTTGAGATGATATAATATCAATTTTGTGCTGCATTACTCCCGCACCTGCCAAAAAAAGTATACCTGAAAAAGGCTCATCACTAGGAACATTGAGCAAATATCCCAAATTTACTGTCCCATAGTTTCCCTTGATGTTTAAACCAATTGCCGAAAAATCTCCGTTTTTATCAATGATTTGACCTTGCGGATTATCGATACCGCTAAATAACCCGATTTGCTTGATACTATTTCCAAAAAACCAATCGTAATCTACGCCAAACATGAAGTTGTTTTTCAACTTATACTCTGTAGACATGCCAATGGATGCAAAATTTTTAAAACGTACCGCTAAATCATTTCCGGGTCTGTGAAAAGCCACGTGCGGAGTAAATAGAAAACCTTTTTTGGTCTTCATCTCTGATTGTGCCGATGCCCCCCAGAATAAAAAAAGGCAAAATACCGCTGCTAATTTTGACATACACCGCAAAGTAAGAAGAATAATGCATAATTCTAAACGCCATTTTAGGTTATCACCACATTGCTTTACTAATCTGCAAGTGTTGGTTTTAAATCATTGAATATCTTTGCCTACTTTAAATCAAACATTACATGAAGATTGCTGTAGTAGGAACAGGGTACGTGGGACTCGTAACAGGAACATGTCTTGCCGAGGTGGGAACAGATGTGACCTGTATAGATATTGATATTCATAAAATCGAAAATCTAAAAAATGGCATTATGCCCATTTACGAGCCCGGTTTAGAAGCCATGGTTACACGTAACTTTAACAAGGGAAAACTTCACTTTAGCACCCAAATATCCGAAAGTATACAAGGAGCAGACGTTGCCTTTATTGCCGTAGGAACGCCCCCGGGAGAAGACGGCAGTGCAGATTTACAATATGTACTAAAGGTAGCTTCACAAATAGGAGCAAACATAAATAGCTATGTAGTGGTGGTAACCAAGAGTACTGTTCCTGTGGGCACTGCAGAAAAAGTACGAAGTGCTGTACAAGCAGAATTAGATAAACGTGGCGTAAGCATAGATTTTGACATTGCAAGTAATCCTGAATTTCTGAAAGAGGGTGCTGCGATCGATGATTTTATGAAACCAGATAGAATTGTAGTTGGGGTAGATGCTGACAAAGCACAAGAAACCATGGGCAAATTGTATAAACCATTTATTATGAACGGACATCCGCTTATATTTATGGATATACCCAGTGCAGAAATGACCAAGTATGCTGCTAATTCGATGTTGGCTACACGTATCAGTTTTATGAACGACATCGCAAACCTTTGCGAAATTATGGGCGCAGATGTAAATGCCGTTAGAAGAGGCATAGGAAGCGATCCACGTATTGGTAGCCGATTTATATACGCAGGTATTGGATACGGCGGAAGTTGTTTCCCTAAAGATGTAAAAGCATTGATCAAAACAGGTGCTCAAAACAACTATAGAATGCGCATTTTGGAAGCCGTAGAGGAAGTAAACGAGGCTCAAAAATCTGTGTTATTCAATAAAATAACCAAATCATTGGGTAACGATTTAAGTGGCAAAACATTTGCCATGTGGGGGCTATCATTTAAGCCCAATACCGATGATATGCGAGAAGCACCTTCACTTGTTTTAATTGAAAAAATAAAGGCTGCCGGTGGTCACATTGTAGCGTATGATCCTGTGGCAATGCCAGAAACCAAACACCTCATAGGAGAGGCTATACACTATGTAGATGAGCCCTATCTTGCGCTTGAAAATGCCGATGCACTTCTGCTCGTTACAGAATGGTCAGAATTTAAACTTCCTGACTTTGACGAAGTGTCTAAGCGACTCAAAAATAAACTCATATTTGACGGCAGAAACATATACGACAAAGCAGAAATGGCAGAACTGGGATATGAATATTATTGCATAGGATCTAACTAAAATGAAAAAAATACTAATAACGGGAGGCGCAGGATTTTTAGGTTCGCACCTATGTGATAGATTTATAAAAGAAGGGTATCATGTGATCGCTATGGATAATCTCATTACCGGATCTATGAGTAACATCGAGCATTTGATGTCCTTAGAAAACTTTGAATTTTATCACCACGATGTATCAAAGCACATTCACGTGCCTGGTGAGCTGGACTATATTCTTCATTTTGCCTCGCCCGCAAGTCCCATAGATTATCTAAAAATCCCTATACCTACGCTTAAAGTAGGCAGTTTAGGAACCCATAATTGCCTAGGACTAGCCCTTGCTAAAGGGGCTAGAATGCTCATCGCCAGTACCAGTGAAGTATATGGAGATCCATTGGTACATCCTCAAACAGAAGACTATTGGGGAAATGTAAACCCCGTTGGACCACGAGGTGTATATGATGAAGCGAAACGTTTTCAAGAAGCAATGACTATGGCTTATCATACCTTTCATGGCGTAGAAACGCGTATAATTCGTATATTTAACACCTACGGACCACGTATGCGCCTTAATGATGGAAGAGCTCTCCCTGCATTTATTGGACAAGCGTTGAGAGGAGAAGATATTACCATTTTTGGAGATGGCAGTCAAACCAGAAGTTTTTGCTACGTTTCTGATCTGGTAGAAGGTATTCATAGATTACTAATGAGCGATTACGTTCAACCTGTAAATATTGGAAATCCTGATGAGATTAGCATCTTGGATTTTGCCCAAGAAATTATTGCGCTAACAGGAACTAACCAAAAAGTAGTTTTTCATGATTTACCCAAAGATGATCCAAAGCAACGCAAACCAGATATCAGCCGAGCTCAGGATATATTAGGATGGGAACCAAAAGTAGGTAGAGCAGAAGGCTTAAAAATAACCTACGATTACTTCAAAAGCTTACCAGAAGAAGATTTATATAAATACGCACACCCAAGAGAATTTTAACCAATGAGTTACTACGCACACGAAACAGCTATAATAGACGAAGGCTGTACCATAGGAAACGGAACTAAAATTTGGCATTTTAGCCATATTATGCCGAATTGCACACTCGGAGAGGGTTGTAATATTGGCCAGAATGTGGTTATAAGCCCAGAGGTTATTTTGGGAAAAAATGTAAAAGTTCAAAATAATGTAAGTCTTTACACCGGAGTTACCTGTGAAGACGATGTGTTTTTAGGTCCTAGCATGGTCTTTACCAATGTAATTAATCCTAGAAGTGCTGTTATTCGTAAGGATGAATATCTAAAAACGACGGTGAAGAAAGGAGCTAGCATAGGAGCTAATGCCACCATAGTTTGCGGCAATGATTTGGGAGAATATTGTTTTATAGGAGCTGGCACGGTGATTACCAAGGAGGTATTACCTTATGCACTAATGGTAGGAAATCCAGGGAAACATATAGGTTGGATGAGTAAGTTTGGGCATAGATTAACTTTTGACAATGAGGGAATTGCAACATGTCCAGAAGGCACTGAAACTTATCAATTAAAGGATGGTAGAGTTACCTGTTTAGGGTAAATAAAAAATTATAAAAAAGAATTTGTAATATAAACTACGCGGTTATATTTGCAGACCCTTAAAAAGGGGGTTTGATAGTTAAACATCAAGCTTTTAAAATAAGAATTACGGTCCGGTAGTTCAGTTGGTTAGAATACCTGCCTGTCACGCAGGGGGTCGCGGGTTCGAGTCCCGTCCGGACCGCAAAAGGTCATCCAAATTGGGTGACCTTTTTCGTATAACAAACACTGATTTCTTTTTTAATACAGATATATTCACCGCAATCAATTTAGATTTTTACTTTTGCCCATCATAAATAACACGCTTATGGCAGTATTATTAGATTTCGAGAAACCCTTAGAAGAATTGTTGGAACAGCTTGAAAAAGCCCAAGCCACACATGACAAAGGAAATGTAGACATGAGCGATACCGTTGCTCAGCTTACTAAAAAAATAAATAGCGAGAAAAAAGAGCTCTATAAAAACCTTACTGGTTGGCAAAAGGTACAAATCTCAAGACACCCAGACAGGCCATATACGCTTGACTATATTGCGGCTATTGCTAAAAATTTTATCGAACTACACGGCGATAGAAACGTAGGTGACGACAAAGCAATGGTGGGCGGATTAGCTCAAATAGACAATCAGAACGTAATGATAATAGGCCAACAAAAAGGCCGAACCACCAAAGAGCGTCAGTACCGTAATTTCGGAATGCCTAACCCCGAAGGGTATCGCAAAGCATTGCGCTTAATGCGTATGGCAGAGAAATTTAACATGCCAGTGATATGCCTTATAGACACTCCCGGTGCATTCCCAGGTCTTGAAGCCGAAGAACGCGGACAAGGTGAGGCTATTGCCAAAAACCTTATGGTAATGGCCACGCTTAAAGTACCTATAATTTGCGTTGTAATAGGCGAAGGTGCAAGCGGTGGAGCCCTTGGAATTGGCGTCGGAGACCGCGTTTTTATGTTGGAAAACACCTGGTATTCTGTAATTTCACCTGAAAGTTGCTCTTCCATTCTTTGGAGAAACTGGGACAATAAAGAACGTGCAGCAGATGCGTTGAATCTAACCTCTAATAAAATGTTGGCCAATAAATTAATTGATGGCATAATCCCTGAACCCCTAGGCGGCGCTCATAACGACCCAGAAACAATGTTTAAAACCCTTAAAAGTGAATTGAAAAAGACATTGAAGGAACTGGCCGAACTAGATAGCGCTACTCTGGTAACTCAGCGTATCAACAAATTTAGTGCGATGGGATCATTTATTGATGCTAAGTAAATAATCTAAGGTTTCTGGACCTAGGTTAAATAACGCATCTAAAATACATGCATTCTCGCAAAAAGGCATCCTGCTATCAAACACCTGTGGGTAAGCCGGATTTGAACGTGCTTCCATTTCTTTGAAATAAACAGCAGTACCCTTATTTATTTCTAGCGACATTTCCATTTTCAATATATCCCACAAAGTACTTACGATAGCTACATTGTAGTCCAGTAAATATTTTTCATTGGCGAATATTTTAGGCTTTAGTTTATAGTCGTAGTAAAGGAAAAAAGGAGATTTCTTGTAGGCGTTTTCTATTCCTCTCCACCATTCTATTTGCCATTTGTCCGTATAATCTATTTCAACCTCGCTGTAGGCGCCTTTTCGGGTTTGCTTTATAGTGGGCACGCTTATCTTTAAGCGACCATTGGCAGTTACAATCTCGCATTGCGAAAGGCTAGACTGTTTCTGAAAGGTATGAAGCGTTGTAATGACGGGTTTACTTTCAGTAACCAAAGAACCCCAATAACCAATTGAACCAATACAAGGCAAAAACATCGGTCAAACTTAGCGCATTAATTACAAAAAAGCATTGAATCATCTACTAGTTCCCTGAGTAAATTCTTCATGGTAACTTTTAAAACAGGATGAACAAAGTCAGGCACAATATCACATACGGGCTTAAGCACAAAAACGCGCTCATGCATATGAGGATGTGGAATTGTAAGTGCTTCGGTTGTCACTTGGTTGTCTTCATAAAAGAGAATATCAATATCTATACTTCTAGGTCCCCATTTCTTGGTTTTTACCCGACCCAGCTTAAGTTCTATAGCCTGAAGTTGTGTTAAACATTTATCCATCGATTGATGGGTTTCAATATATAATGCCATATTAATAAATTGCGCTTGTTCTGTTTCTCCCCAAGGAGGAGTAGTGTAATAACTGCTGCACACACAAGGGGCTGCAAAGCATTCTTCAATATACGTAATAGCCTGACGTATATAAGCGTATCTATTTCCTAAATTAGAGCCTAAACTTAAAACCAGCTTTTTTTTCATTACCTTCGTTTGGTCAGATGGAAGATTTACTAAGATTCATACCTTTTATACTCTACGGACTATATTTAATGTTTGGAAAGCGCAAAGAAAAGAAACTAACTGCACAATCGACTTCCCAATCTGTTAAAAGAAAACCACGACAAACGAGTACGCCAACCTTAGCTGAAATTCTTCAAGACCTCAGAGGTGAATACCAACCTGAGCAAGAAGAAGAGCAATTCATTGAGCAGTCTAACCTTGGTTATAAAGATAAGCTTGAGAAGGAAGAACGTCAGCATAATTTTGCGCAAAAAAATGCAGTAAACGATGAAAAGAAGACTAGTCTAACCAAAACTATCAAAGAGTTAGAAGTGCTTCAAATAGATGAGGAAATCAATACGGATGAAATAGACTTTGACTTGCGACAAGCCATTATTGCGCAAACTATTTTAACGCGTCCAACGTACTAGTATTTTTAGATTTAAACAGCCAATATTTCTGGCCAATAAATGTAAATAGGGCACTTAGGCCCGTAGCTAAAATAAAGGCGAACACCTTATTCAATTTTACAGTAATCATGTCATTCAGAACTCCTTTACTATCTCGTAAAGATGCTATGAATTCAAAATTGGGTAACAATTCGTACGCATAATGATTAGCGGAGATATTTATGATCATAGCAAGTAAATACAACATTGTGAATAACAGTAGTCTCTTATTGTCTTTATCGTTCTGACGCCAAGTCCAAAATTTATTTAGGTTGTACGTTACCAGCATCCCTGAACAAAAACTAATGCCCTTGCTTAGATTCATAGGTAAATATTGAGATACAGCAAAATAAACAATAAAGTCAACCGTAACAGCGAGTAAACCACTGATGATAAACTTGGTTAATTGCTTACTAGCTTGGTAAAAGGCCATTGTGGTTTATGCTAAATTAGACGACAAAAGTAGCCGATTATCTTTTATTTCTGCGCGTAAGCCAAATCGAAGCGCTTTGTTTAGTTTTTGATGTCCTGCTTCAAAGCCAAAATAGATGGGGTAACCATATTCTACAGTATGTTCTAGTATAATTTGTTCTGCATCTTTACCAAAAGGAATAGTATTGTCCCTCATATCGCTCATACCTCCAACTATTAGTCCTGCCAGATTATCTAATTTTCCCGTTCTTTTGAGATTCATCATCATTCTATCTACATGGTATAAATATTCATCTAAATCTTCTAAAAATAGAATTTTACCTCTTGTGTCTAAATCTGATGTAGATCCACATAAACTGTACAACATACTTAAGTTCCCACCTACTAACAAACCCGAAGCATCCCCGGATTGATTTAAATGATGTCCAGGTAAAACATAAGAAATGTCAGCTCCAAACAAACAATCTATTAATGTTTCATTGCTTATTTTTTCTTCCTCTGTAGGATTTTCAGTCATATTTATGGGCATTGTACTGTGAATGGTAGGTGTACCGTACGTTTGATGTATATGAGAATGAAAAACGGTCACATCACTAAAACCCACAAACCATTTCATTTGCTCAGCTAGTGGACCTAAATCCAATTGGTCTATAATCCGTACACAACCATACCCTCCCCTTGTGCTAATTATGGCTTTAACCTCTGGATTACTAATAAACCCCTGAATATCTTGAATCTTGTCTTCTTCCGATCCGGCCATTTGACCATGACGGTTATATGCATTATCCCCCACTAAAACACGTAAACCGTGTTTCTCAAAAAACCGTATCGCGGGTTCTACCTGTGCCGCTTCAATCGCTCTAGCTGGTGATACTATCCCAATGGTATCGCCTTTTTTTAGATACATTAGAACGAAAGTAATAGCGGATCACTAAAATTCATTTTTCTTTTGGTTTCTTTTTTTGACCAAACCCAAGATGAAAAGCACACTTGTTCTTTACCAAACATAAAAAAAGTGTTCACTTAAGTTGAACAACCTAAAATATTGTTTAATCACATTCCAGTCGAGGCATTTTATTTGCAAGCTTAAAGTGTACATGAGAAAAAAAATATTCCTATTTGTATTGATGGCATTCTCCCTTTTTACAAAAGCGCAACAAGGTGCCGAAATTCTAATCCAAGCCAATAGGGCCACTTTAGAACGAAATTTTGACGAGGCTATTAGACTATACGGGCAATTTATTAAGCTTAACCCTACTGACTTTAGGGGTTATTTTAATAGAGGCACTACAGAATATAATGCCGCACGATACGATGACGCTGTACGTGACTTTACCCAAACATTAAGTCTAAATCCCATTTATAAGGAAGCTTATTACTTCCGAGGTTTATGTTATGTTGAGCAAAAAAAGTACTCCCTAGCGCTTGTAGATTATAATAAAATACTGGACAAAGATCCCGGTAATGTATCCTTTTTAAAACTAAGATCAGATGCTTATATAGGTCAAGGCCAAAATGATCTAGCGCTAAAAGATCTTGACTTAGCGCTTTCTGTAGACAAACTATCCGGAGACTTATATAAGCGCAGGGCTGAAATTAAAGTAGTAATAAAAGACTTTGAAGGAGCCATTAAAGACTACAACTCTGTTCAGAAACTAATACCTACCTATAAAATGGTGCACTATATAAAAGGAAATCTATACATGGAACTTAACGAAGTAGATTTCGCTTGCGATGAGTATAAGTTGGCCCTAGCTAATAATGTCATAGTAGCCGAAAGAGTTTTTGAATCTAAATGCCAGTGACAGCGTCGCATATTTTTTTGTGGTCTGAATAATCCATGTTTAACCATAACGAAAATGGTATTCTCTTCAAAACAAGCCATTCTGTTAGAATAGCTTAATTTTGTACCAAGTCATGATAAAGCTCAGATTTAGCAAACTTCCACAACATCGGAAATTCAACTATATCCCTGTGTATTACAACAAGGAAAAAGAAGAATTACATGCTCATGTTAACGATATAAAGCGTGAAATGGGAGAATTAGAAAAGACCGAAGATTCAGTTAAAAACAACATCCGAAAAGCTTACCAATCCAAATTTGCCGATGCTAGATATCACAATACACAAGCCTCAAGATATTATAACCTAAAAATAGCTGGTTTAGTCCTATTGTTATCTCTCATTTCAATAAAACTTTGGAATTCTAACTTCATAGAAATAATATTAGAAAACCTAAATAAGTAGGTGTGATTTTAGTTGAGCATTTTCTCTTGACTATTTTTTACTTAGCTAATAGGCCCAAATTTAGTAAACCATAAGAACCCGAAACAACTACTTTAACTTGGCAGGAATTATACATTTATTACCCGAAGGAACCGCAAATCAAATAGCTGCAGGAGAAGTAGTGCAACGCCCTGCCTCGGTGGTAAAAGAGTTAGTAGAAAATGCTGTTGATGCGGGAGCCACAACTATTAAACTTTTTATTAAAAATGGCGGCTGTACCCATATTCAAGTAGATGATAATGGTACTGGGATGAATGCCTTTGACGCAAGGATGTGCTGGGAAAGGCATGCCACATCAAAAATAACCAAGGCTGAAGATCTCTATAACCTCCACACCCTTGGTTTTAGAGGTGAGGCTCTCGCAAGTATTGCTTCTGTCAGCGAAGTAGAAATGCGAACCAAAAACGAAAGCGAATCGGTGGGAACACGCATAGTTATAAATGCTGGTAAACTGGAGATACAGGAAAACATAGCAACCACGCAAGGGACATCTATTGCCGTTAAAAATCTCTTCTACAACATTCCTGCACGCAAAAACTTTTTAAAAAGTATAACGGTAGAAACCAAGCATATTTTTGAAGAATTTCAAAGAATTGCCTTGGCTTATCCAGCCGTAAGCTTTGAATTTACCAATCAAGATAAAATCCTATCTAAACTCCGAGGAGGGACACTAAAGAATCGAATCGCTGATCTTTTTAATGTTCAGGAATCGGAACTGATTGAGGCAAACGAACAAACTGAAATTGTGAGTTTTACCGGTTATATGGGGTCACCCAAATTAGCCAAACGTACTAGAGGTATGCAATACCTTTTTGCCAACGGAAGGTATATTAAAGACCATTATCTAAGTCATGCCATATCCAGTGCTTATGGTCGATTACTAGAGGAAGGCACTCATCCATTCTATGTATTATTCCTAGATGTAGATCCTGCCAAAATAGACGTAAACATACATCCCACTAAGCATGAAGTAAAGTTTGAAGATGGAAGACATGTATACACCTTACTCAATTCGGTGGTTAAAAAATCACTTGGTGTACATATGGTTATTCCGACCTCCACTCAACTTTACAATGCGAACTATGAAAATCAGAATTCGCTTAAAACTACGCAACCCAATATTCGATTTAATCCATTTGAAGCCCCAAAACCTAGAATTACCAGCAGTTGGGAACAACTAGATGAGTTACTAAGTACACAAGTGGTGCCTGTATTTCAAGCTTCTATATTTAGTCATACAGAAACTACGCTGCCACAAAATGAAATTGATATTCAAGACCTATTTCAAGTGGATAATGCCTATATCATAGCCAAAATAGAAGGTGAATTATGCATCATAAATCAGCATCGAGCTCACGCGCAAATTTTAGTTGAACGCTATAACGATAATCAGGTGGTCGCATCTCAGCAATTACTATTTCCTCGCACACTAGAACTTAGTAAACTTGATCTTAATTTATACTTTGAAATGCAGGATGAAATAAACACCTTGGGTTTTGATACTAGTGAATTTGGCAAAAATGCAATTATCATAAATGGATTACCAAGCGAATTAAGCAAAACAGACGGTGCAGAGGTGATTATACAAATATTAGAAGATTTCAAAACCAATTTTCAGGAATTGAAAATTGGTAAGAAAGAAGCTTTAAGACAAGCTACCGCAAAGAACGCTGCCATTAAGGCAGGCAAAGCGCTCACCCAAGTTGAAATGAAAACCTTGATTACAGACTTAATGAATTGTAAACAATCAGCTACTAACGAATCTGGAAATACTATCATCGTAAAATTAACAAAAACCAGTTTGGAACGTTTTTTTCAATAACACAGAAAATGCAGTTTAATAGTAATCAATACAATGTACCGGAGGTAACGAAGAATATCATTATTATTAATGTTCTTTTTTTTCTAGGAAAATTTGCCGCAGAATCTCAAGGGATTAATCTTGATAACCTTTTGGCCATGTTTTATCCTGGCTCAGCATATTTTAAACCTTGGCAAATAGTTACCCATATTTTTATGCATGGTGGACTAATGCACCTTTTATTCAATATGTTTGGGGTATGGATGTTCGGAGCAAAACTCGAACAGATTTGGGGTCCTAAACGATTTTTGCAGTTCTACTTTTTTTCTGCTTTAGGTGCCTTCCTCTTGCATTTTGGTATTGTTTACTTTCAAATACAAGAAGTGATCGGCTCAGTAGATCCACAAGATTTTCAAACTATGCTAAGCGAAGGAAGAGATATACTGATGAGTGGTCAAAATTATCAAGGTAGTCTTGGTGCGCTAAATGCCAATTATAATGTTCCCGTTTTAGGTGCATCTGGTGCCCTTTTTGGTATCTTAGTAGCGTTTGCTATTTATTGGCCAAATACAGAGTTATATTTAATGTTTATCCCAATTCCAATCAAAGCAAAGTACGCAGTCATTGGCTATGCAGCTTATGAATTATTTTCTGGAATTAGCGGATTCTCTCCTGGAATTGCACATTTTGCACATATTGGAGGGGCTCTCTTTGGCTATTTATTAGTGACGTATTGGAACAGAAATAACCGCACAACATTCTATTAAGACACATGAATATTTGGGATAAAATAGTTTACGAATACAGCAAAGGAAACTCTGCCATACGTCAGATTATCATCGTAAATCTTGCAGCGTTTATCTTAACTATTTTAATAGGCTTTGCTGCTCGTTTAGGAGGGTTTTCGGCAGGTTCTATTCTAGAATATTTTTACATACCCAGCAATATAGGTACGCTACTCATCCGTCCTTGGACTATTATTACCAATGTGTTTTTTCATGCTGATTTTTGGCATGTTGCGGGAAACTTAGTCTTGCTATTTTTTATCGGAAGAATTTTAGAAGACTTTCTGTCTAATCGCCAAATGTGGACTATTTTTATAAGCGGCGGAATTGTTGGAGCACTTTTATTTGTGGTCGCGTTTAACATTTTCCCAGAATTTCACGTCGTTGTAAAAACTAAAAAATTACTTGGGGCATCAGGAGGCGTAACCGCTATTTTGGTTGCCACAGGTATGTTCTTGCCTCGTTATGTAGTAAGACCATTCGGTTTGTTTGACGTAGAAATGCGATGGGTGGCATTATTCTTTGTTTTTAGAGATTTATATATGTTCCCAGTAAGTCAAAATACGGGAGGACTATTTGCTCATATTGGGGGGGCATTATTTGGGGTAATTTATATCTTACATATCCAAGGGAAACTAGGATTCAATTTGCCCGATTTTAGCACATTATTTCCTGACAAAAAGAGGACTTTTAGGCCCGATGAAGTGCACCTCCGAAAAGAAAATATAGCTAAAAAAAATAAACCAAATCAAGAAGAAATAGATGCCATATTAGATAAAATATCTCAAAGTGGATACGACAGTCTTTCGCAGCACGAAAAAAACACGCTATTTAAAGCCAGCGAATAAGTGAGAAATGTCATCAAAAAAATAGTAGACATCCTTAACGGAATAGCCATACTTGGACTATTGATGGCGTACTTAGCTCCTTATGTTGATCCTCAAGATTTTTGGCCTATTGCTTTCTTTGGTCTAAGCTATAAATTGTGGTTTTTAGGCAATATTTTCTTATTCATATTTTGGCTAAGCTTAAAACGTATCCGATGGATTTATAATGCCGCTTTTCTTTTACTTGGAACACCATTTATAGGCAGAAATATTCAATTTAACGCGTCATCCTACCAAAGTGGCGATTTAAAAATAGCATCGTTCAACACAAACGTTCAACAGGTTTATAACGGGGGAAACACATCCAAAGAAATAGACTCCCTGCTTAATGTAAATGAATATGATGTTGCTTTACTTATCGAATGGTTTGACAAAAAAGGTAGCATAAACAGGAAGCATTATCCCCATCAACAATTTGTAAATCTAAATGCATTGAGCAATAGATATAATTACGGGATTCGTTTGGTGTCCAAACATAAAATTATCAATTGGGAACGAATAAAATATGCGCACAAAACAACGAATATGGCCGCCTATTTTGATATTGAAATTAACGGTGAAATCATTCGTTTTGTGGGAACTCACCTCGAGTCTAACATGATATCCTCAAACGATTACCATACGCTAGTAAAACTTGACGTAGATGAGGCCTATAAAACCTATGCACTAAAATTCTTTAAGAGACTTAAAAGTCATATTTTACTTAGGTCTAGTCAAACAAAAACGGTATTGGAAGCTATAAAAAACAGTCCTTATCCTGTTGTCATTATGGGTGACTTGAACGATACTCCGCAAAGTTTTACGTACGAACTACTTCAAAAAGGAAGAAAAGATGCATTCATTGAAAAAGGAAATGGATGGGGAGCGACCTATCTAAAACCCTTCCCGCTTTTGCGTATAGACTATATCTTGTACGATGAAGAACTCACCTGCACAGACTACAAACGCATCCAAGCTGCCCAATCTGATCACGCCTTAGTAGAAGCATCTTTCCGTTGGACAAAATAACAATATGACTTTTATCTCAGACCAATTATCCCAATACTGCGAGAATCATACCTCAGATGAGTCGTCTTTGCTTGCTGAGTTGCACAGAGATACCTTTACAAACGTACTTGCTCCTAGAATGCTTTCAGGTCATCTGCAGGGAAAATTACTTAGTTTTTTCTCTAAAATGATTCAGCCAAGCGCTATTTTAGAAATAGGCACCTACACTGGATACTCTGCACTATGTCTTGCAGAAGGGCTTAAATCAAATGGGATTTTGCATACCATTGATATAAATGAAGAATTAGAAACACGCATCCGCAAGTTTCTTAACGCATCCTCTCATGCAGAAAATATCACACTGCATATAGGTAATGCATTGCAAATTATACCTACCCTAGTTGAGACATTTGAGCTGGTCTTTATGGATGCAGACAAGGAAAACTACAGTGCCTATTACGATCTAATCATCGATAAGCTTCCGCATGGAGCAATCATTATTGCAGATAATGTCCTTTGGAGTGGTAAAATATTGGACCACAAAGAGCTAGCTAAAGATAACGATACGAAGGAGTTAGATGCGTTTAACAAAAAAGTACACGATGATCCGCGTGTAGAAAATATACTTCTACCAATAAGAGACGGTCTTATGGTAGTCCGAAAACTATAACACAAATTTTTTCCTACTTTTATTAAATATGCTGAGCTATTTAAGGTACGCTTATTAGCAAGAAATTTGCATGTATCCTTAAAAGTTATATATTTGCCTAACGAACGTTAGTTTGTGAGTAAAAATGACCGAACGCAAGAGAGAAATTTTAGCCGCTTCCCAAAACGTACTTAAAGAAAAAGGGTATGCAGCTACTTCTGTGCGTGATATTGCCAAAGCGCTATCAATGGAGCCAGCTAGTTTATATTCTCACTTTAAAAGCAAAGAAGACATTCTCAAAATTACGTGTTTTGATATGGCCGATAAACTAGAGATAGGTATTGCAGAAGTCAATGATATTTACTTTAACGCAGAAGAAAAACTTCGAACCGCTATTAATCTTCACGTAAAGGTACTCACCCAGAATCTTAATTCTGCCATGATTTTTATCCGTGATTGGCGAAACCTAACAGGCAAATCCTTAGATCAATTCATACTTAAACGTAACGCCTATGAAGCAGGCTTTAGAGAAATTGTGCAAACAGGGATCAACGAGGGAATTTTTAATGAAACCGACAAAAAATTTGCCGCATTAACCATTTTAAGCAGCGTAAACTGGATTGTAGAGTGGTACAAAGAAGATGGATCACTTTCCTCCGAACAAATTGCCACTAAATTAAGTGATTTTATTTTAAGCGGTTTGAAAAAAGACACAGTATAACACAGTATAAATACTTTAACGATAACATATAACACCAAAAACATGTACGGTAACGCATATATAGACCCAAACGAGAAATTCTCATCTGAAGAAGAGACCCCAGAATTATTGGCTGCTTTTCAAGCTAGAATTGATGCAGGAGACAAAATCGAACCCCAAGATTGGATGCCTGCCATGTATCGCAAGCAACTTATTCGAATGATAGAGCAACATGCTCATTCTGAAATTATAGGTTCGCTCCCAGAAGGTACATGGATTACCCGTGCACCTGGATTCAGAAGAAAATTAGCCCTTATGGCTAAAGTACAAGATGAAGTAGGGCATGCACAATTATTGTACTCTGCCGCCGAAACCTTGGGTAAAAGTCGTGAAGATATGATGAACGACCTTATTACCGGGAAATCAAAGTACAGCAATATCTTTAACTATCCCGCTCTTACTTGGGCAGATAGTGCTGTTATTGCTTGGTTGGTAGATGCAGGTGCGATTGTAAATCAATTAGCAAATAGTAAAGGATCTTATGGGCCTTACTGCCGTGCACTAGAGCGTATCTGTTACGAAGAGTCTTTTCACTTGAAATACGGTCATGACAACGTTGTGCATTTAGCAACAGGAACTAAAAAACAACGAGAAATGGTACAAGCGGCTATGACACGATGGTGGACGCCTCTGATGCACTTCTTTGGTCCTAGCGACAAAGCTTCAGTACACTCAGATACATTGATGAGATGGAAGGTGAAAATGGCTAGTAATGATGCCATGCGCCAGCAGTTTATGGAC
>Ga0102881_1000106_pt1 | contig 36367 bp, 30 predicted proteins | sample Colrivmeta1549B3_FD_78189 | JGI IMG/M metagenome (GOLD analysis project Ga0102881, IMG submission 78189) | Estuarine microbial communities from the Columbia River estuary - metaG 1549B-3 | ecosystem: Environmental > Aquatic > Marine > Intertidal zone > Estuary | place: USA: Columbia River...
AAGTCATGGTAATGACTTCCAAACTGTCTTTAGGCGTACACCTTCTGCCGTTAATCATTTTGGTAGGGATGCCTAATTTTTCTGCCAAGGCGGTGGCAGATTTACCCCCTCCATGAACCAGTATTTTAGGACCAGTTATTTGACTAAAAGCCTGACAAAAGTACTTTAGTGCTTGAGGGTCTTCAATAACACCTCCACCTATTTTAACCACCGACAATGTTTCTTTTTGATCTTTCATAAGAACGGGTTTAAGGCATTGTTTTAAGTAATTCTCTGAGCACCCACTGGGCTGCATAGGTCCTGTTGTTGGCTTGTTCCAAAACCAAACTTTTGTCTGAATCTAAAACATTGTCTGCGATCACTACATTTCTTCTCACTGGCAAACAGTGCATGCACTGCGCATTTCCAATCTTTTCAGAAGTGATGGTCCAAGAGGGGTCTTCAACCATCACTTTCCCATAGTCTTTAAAACTACTCCAGTTTTTTATATAGACAATTTCTGCTCCCTTTAATGCGGTATCTTGATGGTGTTCAATAGGCGTGTCTCCAGTAATCTTTGGATCTAGTTCATAGCCTTTTGGGTGGGTAATACTGAAAGCTACATTGAGTCGTTTCATGGCGGCTATAAAACTATTGGCTACTGCATGTGGTAGTGCCTTTGGGTGTGGCGCCCAACTCAGGACCACCTTAGGGACATGGCCTTCTTTATTTAAGCTAGGCAATACTTTTTCTCCTAATTGCTCTGTGATTGTTATGGCGTCTGCAAACCCTTGTAAGGGGTGACCAAGTGCACTTTCTAAATTGATGATAGGTACGCTAGCATGTGTGGCAAAACCTAGAAGTACTTTTTCTTTTTGGTCTTCTTCACGGCTTTGTAATTCAGCAAATGCCCTTATGCCAATCAGGTCGCAATAACCAGATAGTACCCCAGCAGCTTCTTTAATATGCTCTGCTTTTCCAGTATTCATGACTGCCCCGTCTTCGTATTCCAACTGCCAACCTTCTTGCGAAAAATTCATCACTATAACTTCTAAACCCAAGTTTTTAGCTGCTTTTTGAGTACTTATTCTCGTTCTTAGACTGGCGTTAAAAAACAATAGTCCCAAGGTTTTATCTCGGCCTATTGATTTCTCAGATAAAGGATCTTTTTTTAGCGCTATGGCCTCTAAGATAGCTTTGTCAAAGTCTGGTATGTCTTGAAGGGATAAATAATGCTTCATAAGTTGTTATTTAAAGTAAGATTGAATTTCGGGTTTGTCTAATATTTCTTTAGTGGTTATTTAAAGTAAGACTGGTTTTCGGGTTTGTCTAACACCTTTTTTAATGCAGTAAAAAATTGTGCTATTTGTGCTTTTGTAATATTGAGAGCGGGCAGAATTCTCAAGACTTTCTTGTCTTTAGCAGCTCCAGTGAATATATGGTGCGTATACAATAGTTCTTTTCTAAGTGCAGCAATCTCAAAAGGGAAGGCCAATCCTAGCATGAGTCCCCTTCCTTTTAAGATAATTTCAGCAGGTAAAGAGGCCATTTGTACTTTCACATATTCATGCATTTCTTTTGCATGGTTTATGAGATTCTCTTCCTCTATGACCTCCAATACCGCTAAAGCGGCCCTACAGCCCAAGTGATTTCCACCAAAAGTGGTGCCGAGCTGTCCGTGTATTCCTTTGTATTTAGTATGAATTAATACCCCACCAATCGGAAATCCATTCCCCATTCCTTTGGCCATAGGAATAAGGTCAGGTTGTACCCCGTGCTGTTGAAAACCAAAAAACAAACCTGTCCTTCCAAATCCAGACTGCACTTCATCTGCAATGAGCATTACTTGGTATTCTTGGCATAAGGCTTCAATGGTTTTAAAAAAGGGAGTCGTGGGTTGGTCCAGGCCACCTACTCCTTGAATAGATTCTATAATCACAGCACAAACATCGCCTCCAGAAAGTACTTCTTTTAATGCGTCTTCATCATTAAGGGCAATAAAAATCACTTGGTGCCCTTTGTTTATTGGGGCTTGAATAGAAGGGTTGTCCGTGACAGCAACTGCTGCTGAGGTACGTCCGTGAAAACTGTTTTTAAAGGCCACTACTTTAGATTTTCCAGTGATGAATGAAGCCATTTTAAGGGCGTTTTCATTGGCCTCTGCACCTGAGTTGCACAAGAACAATTGATAGTCTTCACAACCAGACAAGGTCCCTAATTTTTGTGCGTATGCTTCTTGTATAGGGTTTTGAACCGCATTGCTATAAAAGGCAATTTTGTCTAATTGGTCTTTTATAGATTGGGTATAATGGGGGTGGCTATGGCCAATAGAAATAACCGCATGCCCCCCGTATAGGTCTAAATATTCTGTACCATCAATGTCTGTTAATATCGCTCCCTTGGCACTCACAGGAGTCACATCATATAATGGATAGACGTCAAAAAGTTTCATAATTGATCTTGTGTTATTTTGCTAATGGCAGCAAAGGATTTTTGTATTCCTTGAATAAACGCAGCACTCAAACCGCAGTTTTCCATCTCGTTTAGCCCAGAAATAGTACAGCCCTGAGGCGTAGTGACTAGATCTATTTCGGCTTCAGGATGGCTTTTATTTTTCTGTAAAAGAATGGCAGCTCCCAAGGCAGTTTGAACGACCATTTCTAAAGCATCATGCGCTTCAAAACCCAGCTGAACACCTCCTTGGGAATTGGCTCTGATGAGTCGCATCCAAAAGGCAATACCACTAGCGCCTATCACTGTGGCTGCCTGCATTTTTGTCTCTGGGATACACATGGTTTTTCCCATCCTGTCAAAAATAGCTTTGGCAATGGCAATTCTTTTTTCTCCCACTTCGTTTGCACATAGACAGGTCATAGACGCTCCCACAGAAATAGCGGTATTAGGCATGGCCCTAATAATGAAGTGATGGGCGCCAATAAGCGCTTCTATCTTTTGAATAGAAAAGCCAGTAATGGTAGAGATTACCACATGTTTCTCTGTTAGAAATTCTTTAATCTCTGCTAAGATGCCTTTGAACTGTCCCGGTTGTACTGCAAAAATGAGAATGTCTGACTGTTTCACTAATGTTACATTATCTGTGCTAAGTGTTACCTGACTAAACGCTTTGAATGCTTCTAAGGAAGCCACATTTCTTTTGGATAGATACATACTTGTAGCTCCGTCCGATTGCAAAATTCCTTTGGCAATGGATTGGCCTAAATTTCCCGCTCCTATAATTCCTATTTTCATGACTTTTTACTTTTACTATGATATGTTAGGGCCCTTTGCGATTTTTTTAAAACCTATTGGCTTTGAGTTGTAATCCCAGTGTTTCTTCCCACCCAAAAATGAGGTTCATATTTTGCACGGCCTGCCCACTAGCTCCTTTTAATAAATTATCAATGGCTACTGTAATCAGTAACTGATTTTCATGTTTGTGCAAGTGAATGTGGCATTGATTGGTATTGGTAACTTGCTTTAGGTCTATAGGGAATTCAGAAAGATGGGTGTAAGGTGCTCCTTCGTAATACGCATTGTAAAGTGCTTTAGCTGCTTCAATAGTATCCTGGTATTCCGTGTACAGCGTGGCGAATATGCCCCTTGAAAAAGCACCCCTGTTTGGTATAAAATAAAATGGAGGTAATTCAGTCCTAGTGGCCGCAGTGCCATCAGTCCCTGCAAATGACAATTGTTCCCTCACTTCGCCCAAATGTTGGTGGTTAAATGCTTTGTACCACGAAAGGTTGTTGTTTCTCCAGCTATTGTGGGTGGTTTCTCCTGGGATAATTCCAGCACCTGTGCTTCCTGTGGTGCCGTTAATATGCACCGGATGGCTCAATTTTTGGGCCTTTGCCAAAGGCAAAAGGGCCAACTGCAAGGCAGTGGCAAAACATCCAGGATTGGCTATAAATTGTGCGTTTTCTATGGCAGATTTGTTTTTTTCTGGTAGTCCGTAGACAAATGTTTTGCCCAATAATGAGGCATTCGCCTGGGCCCTAAAATCTGTGCTCAGGTCAATTATTTTCGTGGCATCAGAAAATGGATTTTTTTCTAAGAAATCTTTAGAATGACCATGTCCTAAACACAAAAAGACTAGATCAATAGTGGGATCTACGCTGTCTGTAAAACACAGGTTTGTACTGCCTAATAAATCTTCATGAGCCCTGTAAAGAGGTTCGCCCGCTTTGGTGCGGCTATACACAAAGTTTATTTCTGCCGCCGGGTGGTTAATGAGTAATCTGATGAGTTCTCCACCTGTATATCCTGAACCGCCAATAATACCAATTTGAATCATATCTTTTTTATTTTTCGAGCCTCCTCAGGAGATTCATTTTCAATTTACACCCCATTCCTTTTGCTTGGATATAGGGGTGTCTTTCCATTAATACTAGCGCTATTTAAAATCGTTTACCTGCTTGTAAATTCGTCCTGCATTAGATAAAATTTTAATAAAGCCTTTTGCGTCTTGAGCAGACCAAGCCTTGTTCTCTTCTCCATAGGTGCCAAAACCAGCCCCCATTAAGTCTTTTTCAGAAGTAATTCCGTCTAGGGTAAATCTGTAGGGATGCATGCTTATATAAACAGTTCCATTCACAGTCTTTTGACTGTCTGTTAAAAATGCCTCTGTATTTCTTAGCACAGGATCTAAATACTGTCCCTCATGAAGCAGCATGCCGTACATACTAGCCAGGCTATCTTTTTGGTGTAACTGCCATTTGCTCAAACAGTGTTTTTCTAAAAGACTATGGGCTTTGATGAGAATTATTGCCGCTGCAGCTTCAAACCCAACTCGGCCTTTAATTCCAATGATGGTATCTCCTACGTGTATGTCTCTTCCAATGGCATATGCCGATGCTATTTTTTCTAGCTTTTGAATTTGAGATACGGGGCCCCCATAAACACCATCTATGCCTATAAATTCTCCTTTTTCAAAATGTAATTCAATGGTTTTCTTTTCTTTTTCTAATAGGGCAGAAGGGTAGGCGGTTTCGGGTAAGGGTTCTTTAGAGCCCAGGGTTTCTACACCACCTACTGAAGTCCCCCACAATCCCTTGTTAATAGAATATTTTGCTTTTTCCCAAGAATACGAAATACCTTGAGCATTTAGGTAGGCAATCTCCTGTTCTCTACTCAGTTGCAGGTCTCTTATTGGGGTGATAATTTCTATTTCTGGTGCTAAGACAGAAAAAATAAGGTCAAAACGTACTTGGTCGTTTCCTGCGCCAGTACTTCCATGTGCAATGTGACTAGCGCCTACTTCTTTTGCATACGAAATGAGTTCAAGGGCCTGAACAATCCTTTCTGCACTTACAGAGAGCGGATAGGTATTGTTTTTTAATATATTTCCAAAGATGAGGTATTTCACTACTTTTTGATAGAAAATTTCTACTCCATCTATGGCCTTAAATGCATGAGCACCTAATGCTATTGCTTTTTCCTCCATTTCATGGAGGTCTACTGGGTCAAAGCCTCCTGTATTTACAGTAACTGCGTGTACTTCAAAGCCCATCTCTGCACTGAGGTATTTGGCGCAATAAGAGGTGTCTAAACCGCCACTATAGGCTAAAACTAATTTTTTCATGGTATTATTTTTAGGTCTAACACCTTCGAATGAAGCGGTGTTATTTTATGTTTTTTATATTTAAGTGTTTTTAACTCCCTAACCTTAGTTGTCCATTATTATACATACTAGAGGTTTTTATTTTTTCTTTAAAAACAGTTGTTCCTTAATGCTTTTTAAACGCTCGAACGCCTTTGTATTTAAGGGCTTCTTTTTTATTTTATGTTCATAAAGCATGCCTGTACAAAGGCACATTTTTTGTTCTGTTCTAGTAAGTACGTCAAAATTCTTACAAGTTTGGCAGCCTTCCCAAAAAGCTGGATCAGTGGTGAGTTCAGAGAAAGTGACCGGCTTATAGCCCAATTCATAATTGATTTTCATCACGGCAAGGCCTGTGGTAATTCCAAAGATTTTAGCTTCAGGAAATTTTTGCAAAGACAATTCTAAAACCGCTTTTTTGATTTTCTTAGCCAGTCCTTGATTTCTGTAATCAGGATGCACAATAAGGCCTGAATTGGCTACAAATTTTTCATGCCCCCAAACTTCTATATAGCAGAAACCAGCAAAGATTTCTCCGTCTAGGGCAATAATGGCATTCCCGTTTTGAAGTTTTCTTTGAATGTATTCAGTACTTCGCTTGGCTATTCCGGTGCCTCGGACCAAAGCAGAGGCAGCAATAGTGTCGCAAATAATTGGCGCGTACTTAAAATGAGACGCGTTGGCCATTGTGATTTTCATGGGCAATTAATAAAAAATAAATGATAAGGATAAATGATTGCGCTAGGGGGGAATTGGACACACCTAATTCCAAAAAGAGAACACCCTTACGGGCGGCGGCGCCTAGGGGTAGTCACAGTACTACTCATGCGAGTCGAAGGGTGAACTGCATGGAAACCAACAGAAAAAGAAGCTGTTGGGGATAAAAATTTATATGTGGTACTGTTAATCACATTTCAAATGTATATAAAAAAAAGAAACGTTTACTTTTAAAGGCAAGTTTCACTCCTTTAATGAAACATTTTTAACAGATTCCTGTCTGGAGCTTGTTATTTTAACAATTTCACGAATTAAAAAACCAAAAACTACGAAGTATTCAATGGAAATGACCCACAAGTTCTCCTTAAAACTGGGATTGGCATAGGTAATATAACTTAAAAAGACCATGGCGCTCCATAAATACATATACCTAAATGGGGTATAAATGGCCAAGGCAACACCAAAGCAAAGGTACCAAGGGTGCACGGTAGTGGCAATAAACAAATGGCCGGTAAACATTAAAAGCATGGCGCTAATGGAAACTTTTAATACATCAGGGGAATCTTCGATATTCGAAAGATAAAGGCTCTTTAATCGATTAGGAATGGAAGCATAGGGCGCCTTTTGTAACCCACCCATTTTTTTCCACTGCCAATAAAAAACAACTATTGCCCATACAACAATCATATAGGGCAGTACTTTCCCATAGGTTAAAATGGTTTTGTAGGCACTATTCCCAAGGTCCATGGAAATAAACTTGATCAGGTTGTAAATAGAAGCATTAAATTCAAAATTATTAAACCACAAGCCTATGGTTTCTGCATAAGAACTCCAGAAACCTTCCACCATAAGTGGCCCCCAGAACAGTCCGCAAAAAACCAATATCCAAGCCCCTAAATAGAGAAATCTTTTTACGCCCAAAGGCCACAGTAAGAAAGGAATAAATAAAATGGGGATTAATTTGGTCATAATAGACAAAGCCAAAAAGCATCCGCCAAGAAATAGCCAAGACCCTGCACTTAATGTAAGCTTGGTTTTAAATGCACCAGCACTGGAGTGATTGGATTGTAGCTTGTATATGTAGTAGCGCTCTGTTTTTGGCGCTTCAGATGAATTTCTTTGGCGCTGAGATACTTTTACCAACGCCCAAATGGCTGCTAGAAAAAAGGCCACCATTACGCCTTCTAAATGTAGGTTTCCGCTGAGTTCAAGAATGACTAAAGGATTTAGAAAATAAAAGAAAGATTTCCAAAGGGGCTCCTTAAAATAGCCCAGCAAACGTGTTGTAAAAAACAGAACAAGCAGGTCTGCAACCAATACAACTATCTTAAAAACAAGCACAGAAACCGCTATGGATTTGTTCCCAATATAGGCAGCAAGGCCATAGACGTATTGGCTTACTGGCGGGTAATTGGAATAGTGCTTTTGGCTCAAATCACCCATTTTCTCAAAAAGTAATGCTGCATTAGGCATCCAAGGGTTCACTTGATCAATGATTTCTTTTGGAAGATATATGTAAGGGTTAATGCCATTAATCAATAAATGACCATCCCAGAGGTACCTGTAAAAGTCTTGAGACAATTCAGGTGTAGCGCCAAATAGCAAAACCCTGAATACAATTCCAGCCACCACGAGCAGTTGGAAGACCTCTTTATTTCCATTGCTTTTAAAATTTGAGCTAGTGGTTTTTAATACCTGATAGCTGAGGCCATATAAAGCGGCTGCTAATCCAATGAGTTTAACAGAATCTGTTCGGTTTAAATCATAGCCAAAACTCCAGTACATTAAGCCTGTTATTAGCAGAAGGGCGAGGGGGTATGCGTAAAGCTTCAAAAAAGAGAACATGCCTATATTTTAGCGCTTAAGGACTTGAAAAATACAAATCCGAAACCTAAAAACAGCATAAAATGAAAAGGAAATAGCCCAAAATCATTTAGAGGAACAGCGATATACATGCCGTAAAAAAAATAGCACATAAGTAATCCCTCTAAAATTACATTAGGGGAAATTTTCTTGGACAGGTATTGGTTTCCTTTCCAAGAGTCTTTAATAGAGTTAATATTGAATTTTGGTGTTCTCACAAATTCAGAGCGCCTCCCTCTATGGCCTTCCAATACAGCCAATGAGTTGTGTAATGAGAATCCTAGGGCTACGGAAAAGAAAGTAAAGAACAATCCAATATATTGTAAAAAGTGCTCTATTCCTTTGCCTTGGGTGTTTTTATAGGTAAACCAATAGCAAATAAAAAGGATGATGGTGCTGACAATGAAAAAACTAGTGACTTCAAATACCCAAGCCAATTCAGGAAAAATACTTTTGATGTACATCATGGGAATACTTAAAACCGCCACAGTAAAAACACATAAAAACATAGAAGAGTTCAAGAGGTGCATAACGCCATGGAATTTGGTTTTCCAACTTAAATGGGGCGCAGCCAATACCTTGCGCACAGATTTTCTGAAATTCTCTGCCCCGCCTTTATTCCATCTAAATTGTTGGGATCTGGCAGCACTAATCACTACGGGCAATTCTGCAGGAGTCTCTACTTCTTCAAGGTATTTAAATTTCCAGTTTTTGAGTTGGGCCCTATAGGATAAATCCAAGTCTTCTGTTAAGGTGTCTCCTTCCCAGTTGCCTGCATCTTCAATACAAGTTTTTCTCCAAATTCCAGCGGTACCATTGAAATTAATAAAATGGCCCTGCGCATTTCTACCTACTTGTTCCAAGGTGAAATGTGCGTCTAAGGCAAAAGCTTGTATTCTGGTCAGTATAGAGTAATTCCTGTTCAGGTGGCCCCATCTGGTTTGAACCACCCCAATTTCTTCACTGCCAAAATGGGGCACTGTGCGTAACAACCAATCTTTTTGAGGCAAGAAATCTGCGTCAAAAATAGCGATGAGACTTCCTTTAGCTATGGCGAGTCCTTCTTTAAGGGCGCCTGCTTTATAGCCGGATCTATTGCTTCTTCTCACATGAACAATGTCCAAGCCCTTTTTTCTTAAAGCTTCAATATGAAGGGCTGTTTTCTCTACAGATTCATCGGTAGAGTCATCTAGGACTTGTATTTCCAGGCGGTCTATTGGATAGTCCATCAGGGTAATGTTTTCGAGCAAACGCTCTACCACATAGGCCTCGTTGTATATAGGCAGTTGAATGGTGACATAAGGTACCAGCTCTTTTTTACTCAAATCTATCAAGGGGCCATGAGCACCACTTCTTTTGTGTTTTAAGTAGTTAAACAGCAAATTGAGTTGTGCTAAACTGTAAAAGAATACCAACAGTAAAGCAAGTGTGTAAAGAGATATAATAAGATAGGCCAGTGGGTATTCCATGTTATTTGAAACTGTATTTAAAAATCCAACCCAGGATCTTTACGCCGGCAAATATAGTGCCTTTTACAGTTCCTGACACCTTAGAGACCCCAATTCTTTTTTTATATCTCACCCCTATTTCTTTGTATTTTAAGCGGTTGCGAAGGGCTTTGAGTTGCATTTCTACGGTCCAACCATAGGTAGTGTCGGACATATTCATGTCCAATAATCGCTTGTATTTTATAGCTCTAAAGGGACCTAGGTCAGTAAAAGTAGCCCTAAAAAAGAGTTTCATGAGCGTGCAGGCTAAGGCGTTTCCAAAGACCTGTTGGGGGGTCATACTGCCTGCTTCTCTGAGGGCTTTTTTACGTGCCCCCACTACAAAGTCATAGCCATCATTGGTGATAGGCGCAACCAAGTCCAGCAGCTCCTCGGGGAAATCTGAATAATCGCCATCTAAAAAAACAATAATTTCAGGAAGTTTTTCCATTTGAGCCACATATGCCATCCCTTTAAGGCAGGCGTGTCCGTAGCCCATTTTATTTTCCGTAAGCACCTTCGCGCCTGCCTTTTCTGCTACAGCTACAGTTTCATCTGTAGAGCGATTGTTCACCACAATCACCTCGCTGACTATAGCAGGAATTTCAGCCAGGACCAAACCTATGGATTGGGCCTCGTTATAGGCAGGAATAATCACTACTATTTTGGGTGGGTTTAAAGGATCAAATATCACAAATACCTATTTTTATTTTATATATCAAATGTTTTTGGTCTGCCAAACCCATTACTTATTTTTTATTGAGCAAATCTATCAGTGAAACGTCGTTCCCCAATAGTATTTCCGTAGGATTAATTCTGCCAGACTCAGGACCTTGCTCTAGCTTCAATACTCCTCTGGGGCAGACGGCAGAACACACCCCACAGCCCACACAACTGGAACGCACAATGTTTTCTCCTTTTTGCGCATAGGCCCTAACGTCTATGCCCATTTCACAGTAAGTACTGCAATTCCCACAAGAGATACATTGCCCTCCATTGGTGGTGATTCTAAACCTGGATTTAAACCGCTGAACAAAACCTAAGTAAGCCGCTAGTGGGCAGCCAAAACGACACCACACCCTGTTCCCAAAAATAGGATAGAATCCGGTGCCAATAACTCCCGCGAAAATAGCGCCTATTAAAAAGCTGTAGGTGTTTTGAATGGATTGTGTTTTAATTCCGACTAGGCTGGTGTTTCCCGTAAAAAAACTGTAAAGTGTAGCGGCTGTCATGAGCACCGCAAAGACCAATACCCCATGCACCAACCACCGCTCTACTTTCCAGGAAAAAAGGGATTTGCTTGAATGCTGTCTATAAGGGTCGCCCAAGGTTTCTGCCAAACCACCACAGCCACATACCCATGAGCAGTACCATCTTTTTCCAAAGAAATAGACCATTACAGGAACCACCACGAGGGTCAATAAAATACCCCATACCAGAATAAACAATCCAAGGCCACCGGAGTCTATGAGTTTGTTGAGGTTCCAGCTAAAAAAGAAATCATAATCTAAGGGGAAGGCGTTTTTAAAATCTGTGGCAGGCAGTTGCAGCCTGGTCATGATTTCTGGAATTAAAAACGCAAAAACAATTTGAAAAAAGAGTACAGAGGTGGTGCGTAAGATTTGATAATTCACATGCCTGTACTTTATATACATGCGAATGGCCATAACCACCATAATTACACAATACATAAATCCATACACAAACCATTGGCTGGCAGGACCACCATTAAGTGCGTAGGATAGAGGGTCTAGCATAAGGGTCCAATGAATGGTGTATTGGGGCGCAAAGTAAAGCACTAAATAAAAGCCAATTAAATAGGCAAAAACACCCCAGGCAATAAAACCTCTATTGGTGCTATTTTGTTTGTAAATCCCGTTGTTTTTAATCCCTTTAGGGCCTTCCGTAATGACTTGTGGAACAATAAATAAAAGGGCTCCAAAGATACCCAGTCCAAAACTAAGCCAGAAAAAAAGCAGGCTGTTTTCTGCTACTAGGCCTTTGGCCGATGCCTTTCCCAATATAAATGCCAAATCCTTTGGTGCGCTATAAATAATATTCCCATAAGCTTCTTTTCGCGCTTCCTTAGAGATTCCTTTCTTTTTTGCCGCCGCCCTGTGATCATCGTTAGTCTTTAAAACTACGGCAGACAAAGCATTTTTAAGGCTATGAATATTATTAAATGAACTGTTAGTAAGTGCCGCCACGGCATTGGACTCAAACACCTTAGAGCTAATTCCCTTTTCTGTCATCAAGGCAGTGAGCTGTGCTTTTGTTGGACTAAAAGTCCCCATAAAAATAGCACTGCTAAAGGTGAAAATCCCTAATAAAAACAATACGATTCCTAACTGTTGTAATTGTTTCATTTTTTGGTGCTAAACAGATTAAATATTCTCGTCCAGGATTTTTTTACTGGCTTGAGTGCTTTTTGAAAAACAGTGTTGTAATGGTTTAAAAGGTCTTTTTGATGTGAGTTACTGAATTCGGGGTCAAAAAGGGCATCGGCCCAATGGGCCAAACAATAATCTAAAGATTTATGTTGGCTGAGCCAAGCGTCTAAAACAGCATGCCTCAGTCTAATTCCAAATACATTTACCCCCAGTAATTGATTGGTTTCTTTGTGGTATGCAGCAGTAATAGCGATGGGCTCATGAGGGTGTTGCCAGTGAAAATGCTGCTCGTGCTCCTGCTTTCTTTTGTCAGTATTTACCCAACCATAGGTCTGGTATTCTACCTCAAAAAATTTAGCAGAATTGAACCAATGACCTGGTTTATAGGCCGTTTTGTTGCCGCAAATGGTTTGGGCTAAGGTTTCTCCCATCATTCTACCGGTGTACCAAACCGCTTCTATGGGTCTTCTGAGGCCTGTCACCTCTGTCTGTTGCGCACAGTCTCCTATGGCGTAAACACCTGCTATATTGGTCTCTAAGTATTTATTGACCAAAATCCCTTTGTCTAATGCAATGGGTGTGTTTTTTATAAAATCTATATTGGGTTGTACCCCAGTAGTGATGCCAACTAACTGACATTCAATAAGCTCATTGTTACTTGTTAAGACTGCTTTCACCTTTCCTTGGTCCCCGCCAATAATTTCTTTTAGTTCGGTGTTAAGCCTCAGGTCTATGCCGTGGGATAAAATGTGGTCATTGAGTAATTTTGCATTTTTTTTGGGCAATACCCCTTCCCAAAAATGCGCTTCTCTGACCAGAAAAGTCACAGGGATGTGTCTGCTGTGTAGCATTTCTGCCAATTCAATTCCAATGAGACCGCCGCCAACCACAACAGCCCTTTTACAGACTTGCGCATTTGGGGCGTTGGCTTCTAAAAGATCCAAATCTCTTTTGTGATAGAGGCCTTGAACACCTTTTAATTCTTGGCCAGGCCATTGGTGAAAGCTAGGTTTTGAGCCTGTGGCTATAATGAGTTTGTCAAAAGAAATTGGAGCAGATTGGTCTAAAAACAGCTGTTTTTTTTCTGTATCTATTTGTTTCACATGGTCTTGTACGAGCCCTATTCGGTTTTTTTCCCAGAACCAATCCTCATAGGGTTTAGTGTGTTCAAAAGTCATGTGTCCCATATACACATACATGAGGGCTGTTCTAGAAAAGAAATGAGGGGTCTCAGAAGAAATAACAGTAATGGCTGCATTAGAATTTTTTCTAATATGCCTGGCGGCTGTGATACCAGCAATTCCATTTCCTATAATAACTACTTGTTCCATATATTTTTGTCACTGCACTGCATTTTAAGGGTCCAACTTGCCTTACAGCGTGAATTGTTCCTGTAAATATCCTACTTTTAAAATAAAAAAACCATGAATCGCTCTTTAATCCTGCTTTTTGTATTCGTTATTTCTGGGCTTGGGTTTTTACATTCCCAGTCAAAAATAAACGGGCTGAGTTTTGTGTCTTCAGGAAATAAAGTCTTGCCAAAGCATGTCCAAAGTGTGGAAGCGGTAAATGCCAATTGGGTGGCTCTTATGCCTTTTGCCATGATGCGCTCTACAGCATCTCCTGGGCTCAATTATACCCCTGAACGTCAGTGGTATGGAGAGACAGAGGCAGGCATTCAACAGTATTTTGAGCAGCTACAAAAGGGCAATATTCAAGTGATGTTAAAACCCCAAATATGGGTCAGAGATGGCGCGTTCACGGGTCGTATCAAAATGAATTCTCCCAAAGATTGGAAGCTTTTTGAAAGCCAGTATAGCGCCTTTATTTTACGCTTTGCGCGTTTGGCACAGCAGTTAGACATTCCGCTTTTTTGCATAGGAACGGAACTCAAGGCATTTGTTCGTGCCAGACCTGAATTTTGGAAAGGCCTTATTGAAGACATCAGAGCAGTTTATTCGGGAAAGCTCACCTATGCGGCCAATTGGGATGAATATGAAGAGACCTTTTTTTGGGACGCCTTAGACTTCATTGGAATTGACGCTTATTTTCCCTTGTCAGAGAAGAGAGACCCTTCTTATTTGTCGTTCATTCAGGCCTGGCAACCCCATTTCAATAAAATACAGGGACTGGCTTTGAGTTGCGAAAAGCAGGTGGTATTTACAGAGTACGGCTACAGAAGTGTAGATTATTTGGGGGCTAAACCCTGGCTAGTAGATAAGAACAAAGAAGCAGTGAATTTGGCCGCACAGTCTAGGGCCATTCGTGCGATTGTAGATACATTTTGGAGCGAAGAATGGTTTCAAGGAGGCTTTATTTGGAAATGGTTTATGTTTTTAGACACTGCAGGTGGTTCTGAAAACAATAGATTTACCCCTCAAAATAAGCCTGCCGCTCAAACCCTTGAAGGCCTGTATGGGAAGTATTAGATGGCTTACAAACGCTCAATGAGTTTCTTAAAAAGAACGATCATTTTTGGTTCTGTTGCACCAGCTATGGCAATAATTTCTGCAATATTTACTGGTTTTAAGTGGTCTGGATCGCAGTCGTCAGTGAGAACGGAAATAGCCGCTACAGGAAGGTTTAAGTGGTTGGCTACAATCACTTCTGGTACAGTAGACATACCTACGGCGTCTGCTCCCAAAATTTTCAACATCCTGTATTCCGCCCTAGTTTCTAATTGAGGGCCTACTACTGCTGCGTAAACCCCCTCTTTTAAAGGGATGTTTTCTTCTATAGCAATCTCTTTGATGGTTTTGGACAAGCCGGCGTCATAGGGCCTACTCATGTCTGCAAATCGCTCTCCAAAATCGGCCACGTTTTTAAAGGCTAAAGGGGAGCCGCCCTGTAGGTTTAGGTGGTCTTCTATAAGCATCATCTCACCTTTTTTAAAGTTGAGGTTAATGGCGCCAGAGGCATTAGAAATAAGCAAATGCTTAATGCCTAATCCATGCATGACCCGAATAGGGTAGGTAACGTCTAATAAGTCATAACCTTCATAAATATGAAACCGGCCTTGCATGACCACTACTTTTTTTCCTCCTAAACTGCCGTAAAGTAATTTGCCTGAATGAAATTCAACAGTAGCTAATGGAAAAAAAGGAATTTGATTGTAGTGGGCTTCTATGGTTTCTACCAAGTGATTGACCAGTTGCCCCAGCCCAGTGCCCAGGACAATGCCCACTTCTGGTTGGTCAAATCCTTTTTCTTTTAAATAGGCTATTGATTCTTCTAAGTGCTTTGGTATCATAAGGAAGGAATATAGGGTAAAAATACAGGAATTTCTGCTAGGTCTTCAAGGGTATCTATATCATTTTTTTCTTGGAGCACCTGGTAAGTGCATGTCAAACGTTCTATGCTTTTTGAAAGCACCTCATGGGTGCTCCAAGGAATATTTTGGAAGAGTTCAGGCCTTGTTTGGGAGAGCCCAATGAGATAATACCCGCCGTCTTGGGCAGGGCCAAAAACCACGGAGTCCTTTTCTAATGCATGAAAAGCCTCATTAATATCGCTGGCCTCTAAAGAGATCAAATCCGTCCCAATAAGTACAATTTTATGGTAACCTTTTTTAAATCCGGCTTCAAATGCGGCCAGCATTTTCTCCCCTAAAGAGCCATTTATTTGTTTGTTCTTATGGAAAAACCTAGGGTCCCATAAGTCTTCATTGTCAATAAAATCAGTATAAAACACTTCTTTATCTACTTTTAAATTGCGGGTGGTTTGGGCCGTATGTTGTAGTAATATACGGTACACGGCCAAGGCATTTTCTGGGCCAATGCCCTTGGCTAGTCTAGTTTTACACTGACCAAGCACTGGATTTTTAGCAAATATTATTAAGAGGTTTTTAGTCATATCAAAAGATTCCCCTGCTAAGGTCGTAAATATGTAAATTATTAGGAGACCTTTTAGAAAAAAATCTATTTTAGCAAAAACAATTCATTCCTATGCGAAATTCAGCCATTTTCTTATTTCTTTTTTTAGTTTTGGGTAGCTGTAAAAATAGCAGTAAACCTTCAGATTCCATGACTACTTACGACACCCCATTATACCAGGAGCCCCACAGGCCCCAATACCATTTTACCCCCAAAGAAAAATGGATGAATGACCCCAACGGCTTGGTCTACTACAAAGGAGTGTACCATTTGTTTTACCAGTATTATCCTGAAGATATTGTTTGGGGTCCCATGCACTGGGGGCATGCTACCTCTACAGACTTGTTGCATTGGGAGCACAAGCCCATAGCACTTTTTCCAGACCAACACGGTTATATTTTTTCAGGATCTGCCGTGGTAGATTTTGAAAACACTTCTGGTTTAGGAACAATAGAAAACCCGGCTATGGTTGCTATTTTCACTTACCACCTGATGGAGGGCGAAAAAGCAGGAAAAACAGATTACCAGACCCAAGGGATTGCATACAGTTTAGATGGGGGAGACAGCTGGGAAATGTACCAGGAAAACCCAGTGATAGGCAATCCAGGGATAAAAGATTTTAGAGACCCTAAAGTTTTTTGGAATGAAAAAACCAATGCATGGACCATGCTTTTAGTAGCAGGAGATCACTTGCAAATTTGGGGATCTGAAAATCTAATAGATTGGAACAAGCAGAGTGAATTTGGTAAAAACCAAGGGGCCCACGGAGGTGTTTGGGAGTGTCCAGACTTATTTTCCTTTACAGATGAAACCAGTGGAGCAGAAAAATGGGTGTTGTTTATAAGCATCAACCCAGGTGCACCCAATGGTGGGAGTGGCACACAATATTTTGTGGGAGATTTTGATGGCAAGACTTTCACCTCTGATCAAGAAGAAGACCAGTGGGTAGACTGGGGTACTGACAATTATGCCGGAGTGACCTATAACCACACCCCAGATGGAGCGCGGTTGTTTATAGGTTGGATGAGTAATTGGTTGTACGCTCAAAACACCCCCACAGAAAGATGGCGCAGCGCAATGACCCTACCGAGAACCCTTTCTTTAAAAGACATAGAAGGCGTTCCAACACTCTTTAGTACTCCAGCTCCGGTATGGGACAATATTGGAAAAGACCAAAAAGGAAAAGATGTTTCCGTACCAGCAGGGCAAAGTATAGTCACTTATTCAGAAGACCTAAACCAATCTAAAATAGATTTTGTTTGGGATGGTTCTGCCATGAGTTTCTCATTTGTGAATCAGAAACAGGAGTTGTTAAGTGTTCATTTAGATCCAGAAAACCAGCAGATGTCTATAGACAGAAGCGCTAGTGGATTAGTAGACTTTCAAGAAGATTTTAAAAATATTCAAATAGGGCCCATTGGAGATTTGCCCAATACGGAAATTTCAGTATATATTTCTAGACCAATCTTCTATAGAGGTTTTCTTGAATGGTGGTCAAAAAGTCATGACGGCACAGTTTTTTAATACCAACCCATACAATCAATTGAAAATTGAAAATAAAGGCACAGAAAAGGCTGTTTTTAAAGGCTTAAAAATCACCCCAATTCATAGTATTTGGGGGCAGGATTAGACTGTTTTTATCATAAACCAGGATTTAGAAGTATAAAAACCAAATCAAAAAAGCCACTTTTTTAATCGCGCTAAATAGCAGCAATCGTTTGGTGTTTTTGTTCCAAAGGGCCTTTTTCATGATGGGATTTGCTTGTTTTTAATTACTTTCACTCAAATATATGCAAAAAACACCACTATGAAAATCCCTTTTTTTACGTTCTTATGTTGCATTTCATTTATAGGTATACTCCAGGGCCAAACACTGGTTAATCCTGTGATTAAAGGTTTTGGAACTATTGGCGACGCACCCATGGCCGCTGAAAAGCCAGACCCCAATATGGTGTATAACATTGTGGTAGATGTGGCTACTGGAGATGAAGACAAAAGCCAAGTTTTCTTTGCGCTAAATAATCTAGCGCGACTCATGAACCTTCACGTCATGGGTGGTGTCCCTCCAGAGCAATTAAATGTGGTTGTAGCCATTCACGGCTCCGCCATATGGTCCGTAATGAACGATCAAGCTTACACCAAACGATATGGAATTGCCAACCCGCACAGTCCATTATTTGAAGAACTCTTGGCTCAGGGCGTTAAAATTGCCGTTTGTTCCCAGTCTATGTTTAAAAGAAAAATAATGCCAGAGGAATTGGCCCCCGGTTTAGAAATGGCCACCTCTGCACTTACCGTACTTACCACATACCAACTCAAGGGATACGCCTTACTAAAATTCTAGGCTAAGGCCTACGGCCGATGCTTATTTGGTTTTCGCGAGACAATTTTGCACAAAGCACCATTATTTGCTCCAATAATCCAACACCAAAACATCATCTACATGCCCATCCAATAAGGCCACAAAAGCCATGTGATCTGGATGAGGTAAATAAGTAGCCCTGTCCGCTTCACTTTCAAAAGTCACAAAAAAGCAGTGGGTAAAGCCTTTGTCTAATCCTTCGGGACTATTGTTTAAGCCCCATTCAAAATCCTTTATTTCCTTTATTTTAGAAGGCAAAGCAATAAAGGCAGACTCAATTTTTTTAAGATCAGCACTGCTAGAAGATTCTTTAAATTTAAGTAGCACAATATGTCGCAGGGATTCTCTCATGGTGTTTTTGGCGTGTATTTGATCTTTGTTTTGGTTTGTTCTATTCACACAACCACAAAGCAAGGCAAAAGCAAAAAGCAATAAAAGATAGTTTTTCATCTGTTAAAGTTATTGTTTTTTAATTCAGATTAAATTGAATAAAGGTGTTTATGTTGCATAGGTACTTTAAAAATAGCTTCGCCTCTCTCCCTACCAGGAGATAGCTTCGCCTTTACAGGCTTCGCTGTTCCTTTGGCCCCTCTGTTGAAAATATAAAAACCACTTGCTTCGCAAGCGTATGTTTTTTTATCCCTCTTCGCTTACAAAAGCAAGCTTTTGACACTTATAGGCATAAAAAAACCCACTCCTAGGAGTGGGTTTTTGTGCTTTAAGTGGTGCCTCCAGGAATCGAACCAGGGACACATGGATTTTCAGTCCATTGCTCTACCAACTGAGCTAAGGCACCATGCTAATAAGCGGATGCAAATATAATTTCTAATTTAGGATATACAAACAAAAAGAGAAAAAAAGGCAATTGTTTTTTTAGATTTCACATCTTTGTAGCATGAAACTAGTGCTAGACATAGGTAATACCTTTGGTAAGTTGGTGATCTACAGGCAAGAAGATGAGGTGTTTAGAGCTCAATTTGAGCACAAAGACATGTACACAACACTTGTTGGTTTGTTTTTTGATTTTCCAGGTATAAAACAGGCTATTTTGTGCTCTGTAGTCGTTGTTGATCCGAAAACTCGTCTTTTTTTGAAGGAAAAAACAATTCTTTTGGAGGTGAATAGTGAAATGAAGCTACCATTTGAAAACAAATATGAGACCCCAGAAACTCTAGGGGCAGACCGAATTGGTCTGGTAGCTGCAGCTTCGTTCAAATACCCAGGGAAAAACTGTTTGGTGGTAGACGCGGGCAGTTGTGTGACCTATGATTTTATTTCATCAGATGGAATCTACCGGGGTGGCGCAATTTCCCCAGGGTTACAAATGCGTTTTAAAGCCATGCATGATTATACAAACAAATTGCCATTTGTTACTTTAAATGAGGCATTTATTGCCCTAGGCACAAATACTCAGAACAGCATTTTAGCTGGAGCTGTCAACGGATTGGTCTTTGAAATAGAAGGTTGGCAAAGCAGTTTTGGGAGTACACATAAAGATTTAACACTTATTTTAACAGGTGGAGACGCACAATTCTTGTCTAAACGACTAAAAAATACCATATTTGCCCATTCTAATTTTCTGGTACAAGGCTTATGCCAATTGCTTGATTATAACACGCTTTAGATGTTTAAAAAGTTATTTTTCACCCTTGTTATTTGTCTATTTATAAAAACTAACGCCCAAGACGGCACGGTTTCTCCCTATTCATATTTTGGTTTGGGCACTTTTAATCCTGCGAATACGGTGGAGAACAATGCCATGGGGGGGTTAAGTATCTATGGGGATTCCATTCATGTAAACCTTCAGAACCCAGCTTCTTATGGTCTCTTGAAGCTCACCACTTATACTGTGGGTGTTTCTCACCGTAGAATGGCCTTGACTTCAGATACCCAAGAAAAAAGCACTGCCTTAACAGCTATTGATTATTTGTCTGTAGCTATGCCCATAGCGGAAAACATTGGTATTGGTTTTGGTATTACACCAGTTACCTCTATGGGGTATATTTTAAATTCTAGCGCAGAAAATGCCAATGGTGAAACCATTACAAATGTTTTCTCAGGAGACGGAGGGCTCAGTAAAATATATTTCTCATTAGGTGCTGCGCCAATAAAAAACTTTACGGTAGGGGCTTCTGCCTTTGCTAATTTTGGGACTGTAAATAAAGAAAGGGTACAGTCTTTGAGTTCTGTATTGTTTGGAACCATAGACCGAAGAACTTCAAGAATGAATGGTTTTAATTTTCAGATGGCGGCCAATTACACGCCAAATATTACAGATAAACTGACTTTGTACACTTCTTTTGTTCATACAACAGGGTTGGACTTGAAAGCGAGTAATACGCAACAAGTAGGTTCGCTCTCATTGGTTAATGGGTCAGAATTAGAAGTCTCTGACTTAGACCTGGAGGCCGCCAATTTAAAAAACAATACCGTTAAAATTCCCTCTGTTACAACTTTAGGTCTTGGGATAGGAGAAAACAAAAAATGGCTACTAGGGGCCTCTTATACCATTCAGGAGATGGGTAGTTTTAGCAGTACTTTTCTAAGCCAATCAAATGTGGCATATTCTGAAGCATCTACCCTTAGGTTGGGCGGTTATTATGTGCCTGATTACGCTCCATTCGCTTCATTTTTTAAGAGAGCGACTTATCGCTTTGGAATTAGATTAGTCAATACAGGGATGCAGGTAAACAATCAGGCTATTAAAGATTTTGGCACAAATATTGGTGTAGGTTTACCAATGGGAGGCACTTTTTCTAATTTGAACATCGGGATTGAAATGGGTGCTTTAGGTACCTCAAAGGCCGGTTTGATTAAAGAAAATTACTTGAGCCTTCGCGTTGGACTCTCATTAAATGACAGATGGTTCTTGAAAAGAAAAATAAATTAATTATTTTTAGCCCTTATTTTTATAATTAACCACAATACATAACACCACCATGAAAAAGAAACTGCACATATTGACCATAGCCCTAATTGGTTTCGTTGGCGTTTTTAAATTACAGGCGCAAGACTGTGCAACCAATTTATCTATCTACTCAGAATTTGTAAAAGTGAAAAATTACGATTCAGCCTATGAGCCATGGAAGATAGTATACGAGGCGTGTCCAGAATTAAATCCTGCTAACTTTGTGTACGGGGAACGAATTTTAAAGTATAAAATTCAAAATAGCGCAGGAGATGAAAAGAAAGCTTTTGTAGATCAGTTACTTGCTTTGTATCCAAAATACAGAGAAATCTTCCCTGAAAGAGAGGCTTTGGCAGACATGCTTATTGACCAAGCCATGTTAAAAAATGACGAGAAGATTGCCACTACAGAAGAAATTTTCTCGATTTTAGACCAGGCATTTAACCAAGACCGTATTCATTTTACTAATGCGAAAGCACTTTATGTGTATTTTTCATACTTAGTAGATTTGAATGCTGCGGGTATAAAAGATTTAGACGCTGTGTTTGAGACATATGATCAGGTAGGTTCTAAAATAGAAGAAGAAGTAGAGTCTCTTAATCAAATGGTAAACAAATTACAGGCCAAAGAAGATGCTGGTAATATATCTTCTAGAGAAAAAAGACAATTATCGATTGCAGAGAGTAAATCAGAAACTTTTGTAAAGATCAATGAAAGTATAGACACCAAGCTGGGGAATTTAGCCAACTGTGAAAACTTAATTCCGCTTTACGAGAAGAATTTTGAAGAAAAGAAAACTGATGTAAAATGGGTTAAATCTGCTGTAGGTAGAATGTACAGCAAAGAGTGTACTGAAGACCCATTATTTGTTAAATTAGTTGAAGCCCAAAACGCTTTAGACCCAACTTCAGATACGTATTTTTATTTGGGCTTACTTAAAATGAATGCAAGAAATAGCCAAGGAGCTGTAGCAGACTTTAATAAGGCGGTAAGTTTAGAGTCTGACACTAAAAAGAAAGCCAACATACTTTATAAAATTGCCACAATTTATAAGAAGGGCAATAAGAGTTTGGCCAGAAACTACGCTCAGAAATCTATAGACAATAATCCTTCAATGGGAAAAGCTTATTTACTCATTGCTGGATTGTACGCAGAATCTGCTAACGAATGTGGAAGCACTACTTTTGAGAAAAGAGCCATTTATTGGAAGGCAGCTGAAGTGGCTAAAAAAGCAGCTCGTGTAGACTTATCTCTAAGAAGTAGGGCAAACCAAACGATTGAACGTTATATGGCATTAGCGCCATCTAAAACAGATATTTTCTCTTCAGGTTTGGCGGGAAAAACAGTTACTTTTAACTGCTGGGTAGGTGGTAGCGTTGCGGTGCCAAACCTATAAATGAAAGACATTAAGACCTTTAAGGATTTAAAAAGTATTGCCATTACATTTGTAACGGCAATACTTTTTTTTAGTTGTAATTCAAATGAAGGGACAGTTGTTTTTGAAGACCCAAAGGTGTCTCCTCAGGGGGTAGCGGAAAATTTTATATTGTATTATACTGAAACAGCTGAGTTTTCTGAAATACCGATGGAAGTGGCCATGGGCGGGGCATTAAAAAAAGATGCCAGGCTTATTGCTATTTTGAGGAGTTCAAAAAGTATGGATTACCAACATTTGGCATTCCCATACAGGACTTTTCCAGATGGACTCGTTTTGGAGGTGTTTGATTCAGAAGGCAAGAAAAGCGTGGTTAAATCCGATTATGGGATTATTTATTCTGCTACAAATGTAATAGATTTGAGGGGTAATGTGGTCATTACTACACATGACGGGAAGCAGTTGAAAACCCCACAATTATACTATGATCAAATAGGAGAATGGATTTTTACCGAAGAAAAATTCACCTATACCAATCCAGAAAACCAAACCATTATGGATGGAAAAGGAATGGACTTTAATAGAGATTTTAGTTTTTTAAATGCCCACAAAACTTTTGGGTATATGACCATTAAAGATACAGAAAGCGATGATTAGAATTTTAAAATATACCGAGTACTTATATTTAATAGTGGCTGTTTTCTCCCTAGTTAAAGTGATCAAGCTTTGGGGAAGTTCATTAGAGGAAATAGGTATTTTCTTGCTCTTTGGTGCTGTTTCAATTGGGATGTTCTTCTTTAGAAGAAATTACAGGTTGAAATTTGAAAAAAGACAAAACGAAAATAAAAAATAGTGGACTCAGACGTCATAATTATTGTAGTATCTCTCTTCTTTTCCGCCTTTTTTTCTGGGATGGAGATTGCTTTTATTTCAGCGAATAAAATTCATATTGAGATAGAAAAAAAACAAGAGGGGTTTCTGTCTAAAATCCTGACTAGGTTAACCAAAAGACCTTCGAAATTCATCGCTACCATGTTGATTGGTAATAATGTAGCCTTGGTTATATACGGTTTATTCATGGGAGACTTACTCATAGGACTATTTGAAAAATGGGCACCTTTAACATCTCCAGCATTAAGTTTATTTTTTACAGACTTTAGTTTACTTACACAAACGGTAATTTCTACGCTAGTTATTTTACTCACGGCAGAATTTTTGCCTAAAGTACTGTTTCAGATTTATGCCAATACTTTGATCAAGGCCCTAGCATTTCCAGCCTATGTGTTTTATTTTATTTTTTCACAGGTATCTAATTTTGTGATCTTTATTTCAGATTTGATTTTAAGGGTGATTTTTAAAACTTCTGGAGATTCAGTTCCATTGGCCTTTAGTAAATTGGAAATTGGCGACTATATTACGGAGCAAATGGAGGCAGTTGCGACCGAGGACGAGGTAGATTCGGAAATTCAAATATTTCAAAATGCGTTAGAATTCTCTGCAGTAAAAGCTAGAGATGTAATGGTGCCAAGGACAGATTTGTGCGCAGTGGAAATACATGAAAGTCCAAAGAATTTAGTGAAGATTTTTACAGAGACAGGATTTTCAAAATTGTTGGTGTACAAAGATACCATAGACAATATTATTGGCTACGTTCATTCCTATGAGCTTTTTAAAAAGCCCCAAACGATTAAGAGCATGCTTTTGCCTATTGAGTATGTGCCAGAGACCATGTTAATTAATGATATATTGAATGTACTGACCAAGAAGAGAAAGAGCATAGCCATTGTATTGGATGAGTACGGAGGAACTTCAGGGATGGTTACCGTAGAGGACATTGTAGAGGAATTGTTTGGAGAAATAGAAGACGAGCATGACAGCACAGACTTAATTGAAGAACAATTGTCTGAAAACACCTATAAATTTTCTGCAAGACTAGAAGTGGATTATCTCAATGAAACCTATCATTTAGATCTTGAAGAGCGAGACGAATACGGTACTTTGGGTGGGTTAATTGTTCATGTGACAGGCGAGATTCCTACCTTAAATGAAAGTATTATTATTGGCTTTTATTGTTTTACTATTTTGGAGGTTTCAGGTAATAAAATAGATTTGGTCTCTTTAGAGGTGCTTGAAAAGGAATAAAGCACTTTATAAAAGTTTAAAAATTAGAAGAAGCGAATAAAATTTAAAAAGAAAATGGTATTTTCGCCAACTGATTAAAAGATATTTAGAAAATGGCAGTATTAGAAAAAATAAGACAGAGAACCACGGTGTTAATCCTTATCATTGGATTGGCGTTATTTGCTTTTGTAATTTCAGGAGTATTTACCAATAGCGGAAGCGGATCTCCTATGGGAGGATCAGCCATTGGAAGTGTCAATGGAGAAGAGATTTCTATAGATGACTTTCGTCAAAAGTTAGAAGTTGCTGCCCAAAGGGCGGGAAGCCAAGCAACCACTGTTCAATTGGTGAACCAAGTTTGGAATTCATCCTTGAGAACAAGTTTGCTAAATCAAGAAATTGAAGATTTGGGTATCTCAGTAGAAGGAGATCAGATCATGAATTTTATAAAGAATACACCATCTTATTCAAACCAACCAGAGTTTCAAGATGAGAACGGTATTTTTAGTGAATCTTTGTTCATTGCTGCAGTTGCAGATTGGAAAGCCAATAACCCTTACAGATATTCTCTTTGGTTGCAAGACGAATTAGCCATTATGCAGTCTGCTAAAGAACAAATGTATTTTAACCTAGTTAAGGCAGGCGTTGGAACTACCTTGGAAGAGGGTAAATTTGACTATAAATTAGCGAATGACAAGGTAGATATCTCTTATGTGAGAATGCCTTTCTCTGCTGTGCCAGATACAACCATCACAGTAACTGCTGGAGAGATTGAATCTTACATCAGTAAAAATCCAGCTTTATTCAAGCAGGAGCCAGCAAGAGATATTCGTTTGGTTTACTTTGAGGAGAAAGCATCTAAAGAAGACGAACAGGCCGTAAAAGACGCTGTAGTTGGTTTGCTTTCAGACACAGAGGAGTACAATGAAAACACAGGAACTACTGAGAAAGTAGCTGGTTTTCTAAACACAACAGATTTAGGGGCGTTTTTAGAACGCAACTCAGACACTACTTACGATACTATTTTTAGGGCTAAGAATGAAATTGTGAGCACTTTTAAAGACTCAATTATCAGTTTAAATCCAGGACAAACTTTTGGGCCTTACAAAGAAAATAATGCTTACAATGTATCTAAGCTAGTCGCTAAAAAAAATAATGGTACCGTAAAAGCATCTCATATTTTAATTTCTTTTGTTGGAGCTGAGCGTGTAAGCCCAACTGTAACAAGAACAAAAGAGGAAGCAAGAAAAGAGGCCAACAGATTGCTTATAGAAGCTAAAAAATCAACTACTGTTTTTGCTGAATTGGCCAGAGATAATTCAGATGGACCTACAGCTTCAAGAGGTGGAGATTTAGGCTTTTTCCAAGAAGGACAAATGACACCAAAATTTAATGATTTTGTGTTTTCTAATAGCGTAGACGCTATTGGATTGGTTGAAACAGAATTTGGTTTCCATATTGTCAGGGTAGACGACAAACAGGATATTTTCCAAATTGCTACTTTGAGTAGAGATGTTGCTCCTTCTGAGCAAACAATCAATACCATTTTCACTCAAGCGACCAAGTTTGAAATGGAGGTTACTGAAAACCCTAAAGAATATGTAGGTATTGCCAAAGAAGGTAACTTTGACGTAAGAAGTGTCAATAAGTTATTGGCTATGGATGAAAATCTTCCTGGTCTTGCTGCACAAAGAGGGGTAGTTCAATGGGCCTTTAACGAAGACACAGATTTAGGTGCTATTAAAAGATTTAATGTAAACAATGGTTATGCCATTGTGCAACTTACAGCCAGATACCGTTCAGGAACCATGACTGTTGCAGATGCTTCTGCTACAGCGCTTCCAATCTTGAGAAAGGAAAAGAAAGCCGCTTGGATTCTTAAGAATAAAGGAGGCAATACACTTGAGTCTTTTGCAGCCGCTTCAGGACAATCAGTAGAAACAGCTTCTGCATTAAGCGTGAAGAGCCCGATTATTCCTGGTGCAGGTAGAGAAGCTTATGTGGTAGGTAAGGCCTTTAATTTAACTGAAGGAGCCACCTCATCTTTGCTAGTAGGGGAGACAGGTGTATTCTTGGTACAGCTCAATAAAAAACAAGAAGCCGTTGCGTTAGATAGCTATGCTACTTACGCAGAAGCACTTAAGGCAGGAACCCAAAACAGTATATTTTTTAGTAGTTATAATGCCTTAAAAGAAACAGCCACTATTGAAGACAACAGGGCAGTTTTCTATTAGTAGAAAGCACACAAATTGATAAAAAAAGCGGCCTTTAGGCCGCTTTTTTTTATAGGATTATTGCTGCGAATTAACCTATCATTTCAGTATAATACAAGCTGGTTGGGTATCCTTTCTCTAAAAAATACTCTTTTATTTCAGCGGGCGACAACGTCTCTGAGACTGCCATAATAAAATCGCCTCCCCAACCTCCAAGGCTTTTTACAGCGCCTTTAAAGTCTTTAAACAGCCGCTCCTTGACCGGGGTCTGTTGAATGATATTTCCAATAAAAGACTCGTGAAGCCTGATGTAATTTTCGAGCTGTTTTGCGTTTTTAGCTCTGGCCAATTGAACGCTTAATTCATTGATTTCTTTGAGACTATTTTTCAGGGAGAAGTTTGCTAACTCCTTTTGTTTTAAATAAGCACTTATAGCTTCTCTACTGTCTTGCTTGCTGTTTAAGTGTACAAATACAGATTGTTCTTGTATTGCTTTCCCTAAAGTGATTGGCGCTATTTTTAAGGGTGTTTTTCCAGGATTAATGACAAAAGATATGGGATGTGTTGCACCAGCACATGCAATATCATAGCCTGAACCACCCATGGTTAGGGACAACAATTCATAGGGGTTTACTTCAGCCCAGAGCGCCACATTATGAATGAGTGTAGAAGAACTTCCCAGTCCCCAATCTCTCGGAAATTCTAAGTGGGTACTTACGGAAATACCAGGGCTGTTTTTTAAAAATGTGGGGTTTAGTTTTCTGGCGGTTTGTAGCAATTGAATTAAAAATTCAAGTTCGCTATTGCTGTTCTCTTCTTTGGGTTGGTCTAAAAGATCTAGAGAAAAATTGAAATCTCCCCAAATGCTCTGGTCCTTTGAGTAGGCTTTCCATTGTACACAGCCTGTTTGGGTGGATTCGAATTCAAGGTCTTGACCAAAGCGGCAAGGAATAGCAATAGCCTCTGCACCATCTAGTACCAAATACTCACTGGTGAGCAATAGTTTTCCGTGGCTGTAGAACCTGTTGGCCAATCTATTTCTTCTGCCTGTCTCAGGAATTAGATTCATAGCGATCCATTTTTTCTCAAGGTTTTAAAGCTACTGACTACATGACTGTGTGTTGCAGTTTGGTCTTTATAGTAGGCCACCAATTCTACTTTTTCTGTTTCTGTTGCCCCTAATTGGTTTAAGATATTTAAAAGGTGCATTTTCATATGGCCTTTTTGAATTCCACTGGTCACTAAAGAATGCAAGGCTGCGAAATTTTGAGCGAGTCCAGCTACAGCAACAATTTCCATAAGTTGCTTAGCAGAAGGTTTTTGTAAGACAGCCATAGACCATTTCACTAAAGGGTGTAAATTGGTGAGTCCTCCAACGGTTCCTAGCGCCAAAGGCAGTTCTATCCAAAAGCAAAAAACACCATTTTCTATACTAGCATGGGTAAGGCTTGAATAGCTGCCATCTTTAGCGGCATAGGCGTGAACACCAGCTTCAATAGCCCTAAAATCATTCCCCGTTGCTAATACCACAGCGTCTACGCCATTCATAATGCCTTTGTTGTGTGTGACAGCCCTATGTGGTTCTGCTTTTGCAATAGCAACCGCTTGCACCATTTTCTGAGCAAAAATAACACCGGATGCCCCATCAATGCCTTCTAAATCTGCTACAGGACAAGATACAGTAGCCCTCACGGTGCAGTTGGGTACATAATTAGAAAGAATGCTCATGACTACTTCTATAGATTGTTCTTCTGCAGAAAATCCATGGTATTGATGTGCTTCTCTTTTTAAGCTTGTGGCAAATTGCTCCAAACAAGAGTTAATGAAGTTGGCGCCCATAGCATCTGCCGTTTGGAACACAGCATGTATTTGAAAATAATGGGCCAAATCTGAAGTTTTGTCTCTCAACATCAGGTCGCTAATCCCACCGCCACGCTTTTCCATATTAGCAGTGAGTGGGGCGCAGTCTGCCAATAAAATGGGTTTTATATGGGTGAAAAAGGCCTTTAATTTTTTGGGATCACCTTGAAAGAAAAAATGTACTTGGCCTATTTTTTCAGTGCCCAGTACTTCGGTTTTAAATCCGCCTCGCGTTCCCCAAAACTTCGCTGCTTTACTCGCTGCAGCCACAACGGAACTTTCTTCAATAGCCATTGGAATGGCATAAAGCTTGTTGTTGATTAAAAAATTTGGCGCAATTCCGAGGGGCACATAAAAATTACTGAGGGTGTTTTCAATAAATTCATCATGTAATTTTTGCAAGGTCTTGTCCTCATGCCAGTATTGGGTGAGTAGGGATTTTGTTTCAGGATCCCCTTGGGTAAACGTTTGAGATACCCAGTCTATTTTTTCTTCTTTAGAAAGTTTTGAGAATCCTTGAATGGGGGTAGACATAGATTTTTTTTTGTCCTGCTAAGATAGTTAAATCCCATTTTATGACCTATTTGTAGTTTCTTTAAAGATTCTCGTATTAAAATGTTATTTTTAGGAGCTTTTACCAGAAAATACAGGGGCTTGCCTTGTGATGAAACCATTCGTATGAAAAAAATATTTTTACTTTTAGGCATCGGCCTTATGGCCTTGAATGCTGCTTTAGCCCAAGATAAAGAAGTTAGTGTGGCGGCTATTTACGACGGAACCTTTAGAACGGAAGGAATGGATGTGCTCCGGTCTAGAAATAACGGGACACAGTACACTTTACTCAATTACGACAGGGCTTCTAAAGTGCAAACCATAGATTTATACGACTACGAAACCTTAGAAAAGACAGCTACTTTGTTGTCTACAGAAGATTTGGAAGACATTGCTAATATGAGTTCTTACGCCTTTAGTGCAGATGAATCAAAAGTGCTTTTGGCTACAGATTTAAAACCCATTTACAGAAGGTCCGCACTGGGCACTTATTATCTGTATGATTTTGCTACAAAGGCTTTGATTAAAATTGCCGACGCTCCAGTGCAAGAGCCTAGTTTGTCTCCAGACGGTACCCTTGTAGCCTATGGATACCAAAACAACCTTTATGTTTTTGACCTCAAGACCCAGCAAACCAAACAGCTCACTTTTGACGGTGAAAAGAACCGTATTATCAATGGTATAACGGATTGGGTTTACGAGGAAGAATTTGGTTTTGTTCGCGCTTTTGAGTGGAGCCCTGAAGGAACACATTTGGCTTTTTTAAGATTTGACGAAACAGCGGTGCCTGAGTATTCTATGCCTATTTATGGAGCAGACTTATACCCTACATTGCAAACATTTAAATACCCTAAGGCGGGAGAAAACAACGCAATAGTGAGCTTACACCTCTATGAGCTAGAGGGCGCAAAAACATCTAAAATCCCTGTAGAGGCTTATTATATTCCACGTATTATATGGAAAAACAACCCAGACGAGTTGGCTTTCCAAACCTTTAACAGGCACCAAAATGAACTTATTTTATACCAGTATAACAAAGTTTCGGAGGCGCTCACTGTACTGCATAAAGAAGTAGATGCTGCCTATGTAGATGTGAATGACAACCTGACCTTTCTCTTAGACGACAGTTTTATTTGGACCTCTGAGAAAGGCGGTTACAACCACCTTTACTTACACGATAAAAACGGTAAAGAAAAAAGACAACTTACCTCAGGTGATTGGGAGGTAACGGCATATTATGGTTACGATCAAAAGCGTAAAAAAATATTTTTTCAGTCTACCGCAATGGGTTCTATCAATAGAGATGTCTATTCGGTGGGAATTAACGGTAAAAATCTCAGACGATTGACAGAGCAAGATGGTGTAAATAGGGCCAGTTTTTCTGCAGACTTCACCTATTTTATCAATGCGCACTCCAATGCCATCACACCCCCTTCTTATAGCTTAAATACTACGGTGTCTAACAAAAAGCTGCGAGATGCCAATCAAACAAAGTCTTTAATGCTTAAGACTATTGTGGACAATTCGAGTCTTTTAGACAAGTTAGATAGCTATAATATAAGCCCAAAAGAGTTTTCTACTATTTCCGTGAATGGAAATGACCTGAATATGTGGATGATTAAGCCGGCAGATTTTGATCCAGCTAAAAAGTATCCGCTTTTAATGTTTCAATACAGTGGGCCTGGATCACAGTCGGTATCCAATACCTGGATGAGTGGTAATGATTACTGGTACCAATTATTGCAGTCTAAGGGGTATATTATTGCCTGCGTAGACGGGAGAGGTACAGGATTTAAGGGCAGAGATTTTAAAAAATCTACTTACTTACAATTGGTGCGATACGAGAGTGATGACCAGATTGCCGCAGCAGAAAAATTGTCTTCCCTTCCTTATATAGATGAAAATCGTACCGGAATTTGGGGTTGGAGCTTTGGAGGAGACATGGCCATGCATTGTATTTTAAAAGGGAATGATGTTTTTGAAACGGCCATTTCTGTAGCACCTGTAACCTCATGGAGGTTTTACGACACTATTTATACGGAGCGTTTCATGAGAACGCCTCAGGAAAATCCGGAAGGATACGATTTAAATTCTCCCCTTAATTACGCGGAGCAATTAAAAGGCAAGTTGTTATTAGTTCACGGCTCTGCAGACGACAATGTGCATTTTCAAAACACCATGAGAATGGTGGAGGCTTTGGTTCAGGCCAATAAGCAATTTGACTGGGCTTTATATCCTGACAAAAACCACGGTATTTACGGTGGCAAAACTAGGGATCAACTCTATACTAAAATGACTCATTTTATTTTAAACAACCTTTAATACACAAACAACTTATATGACTACACCTACCCAAACACCTAAAGATATTTTAGGACACCCTCAGGGACTTTTTTATCTATTTTTTGCCGAGTTATGGGAGCGTTTTAGTTTCTACGGAATGCGCGCTTTATTGACCCTTTATATGGTGAATAAAATATTTGAAGCCCTAAGCACAAGGGATGTAGCTGCTGCGGCTGTATATGCTTCTTACGGTTCACTGGTGTATGCTTCTACCGTGATTGGTGGTAAGATTTCAGACACTACACTGGGTCTTAGAAGGTCCATTTTTCTTGGCGGTATTCTCATGTCTCTGGGACATTTTGTGTTGGCTGTAGACAATACCTATGCCTTTTATTTGGCCTTGGGTCTTATTGTAGTAGGGAATGGTTTTTTTAAGCCCAATATTTCCACTTTTGTGGGCTCCCTCTATAAGGACGGCGATGTGAGAAAAGACTCTGGATTCACCATTTTTTATATGGGAATTAATATTGGTGGCTGGGTCGCTCCGCTTCTTTGTGGCTGGTTGGCGGCTACTTACGGTTGGCATTACGGTTTTGGATTGGCAGGATTTGGTATGTTATTAGGACTGGTATTCTTTTGGAACGGGATTAAAAGACAGGTTTTTGGATCAGAGGGATTGCCCCCTTCTCAAGAAGCCATTGACAAACCTTTACTAGGGGTTTCTCAAGGAAAAATGATCCCTATTCTTGCTTTTCTAACGGCGCCATTGATTGCATTTTTATTGTCTTCATACGGTCCATTTATGAACGGAGAAACCTTCTTAGGAGACCAGAACTTAGTTAATATTATTTTTAAAGCCATTGGCGCAGTGATTCTCTTTTATTTAGCTAAAGTTTTAATAGACGCCACCATAGAAGAGCGCAAAAAATTAATTGTGGCTATTTTGATTACTTTTTTTATGACTATTTTTTGGGGTTTTCACGAACTTTCAGGAAGTGTTATTACTTTGTTTGCTGCCAGAAATGTGAATTTAAGCCTGATGGATGCGGCCCAGACCAATTCCTTAAACTCCATGTTTATTATTATTCTGGCCATTCCAATTTCACTCATGTGGGCTTATTTGGCTAAAACAAAAAGAAACCCAAGAACGCCTTATAAATTTGGTTTAGGCTTGCTTTTTGCAGGTTTGAGTTTTTATATTTTATCTATTAGTGGGCTTCAAGCAGATGAAAACGGCATGGTCCCTTTTAGCTATTTATTGGTGATGTATTTTATGTTGTCTATTGGAGAGTTGTTTATGTCTCCTGTGGGTCTTTCAAAAATCACGGATCTTTCGCCCAAAAGAATTGTGGCATTTATGATGGGAATCTGGTTCTTGTCTTCTGCCTATGCCTTTCAAGTGGTAGGATTTATTAGCAAGGAATTGGCGGTAGAGAGTGATAATGCCAATGTGGGCGGTTTGGAAACACTGACGGTCTATACCGACGGATTTGAATTAATTGCCATGTATTCAATTGGAGCAGGGGTGCTGGTTTTAATCGCATCGCCCTTTATTAAGAGACTGATGGGTAACGTACACTAAGATTTATTAAGGGCTATTTGTGGCCCAGGTAATTTTAAGGTGCTGGGTCTTTTTTGAAACTATAAAAACCTTGGGTGTCTATCTTCCAGATAAGGCGCCCATTTTTTTGCGGCCATTTTTCCCAAGCATTCATCTCTTTGGTAGGGTAAAACCCGCTTGTAATGAGTTGGGTATTTTTGAGCTGCTCTGGTTTAAAATGCGAGGGGTATGCTCTGGCGCTAGAGTCAATAATAATATGACTGATAGGGCCTTTAATGTGGTTCGTTGTTTTTGGAAATATAATTTTAAATTCCTCCAATTGATAACTGTTTGCCCATTCTTTATGGATTATTTCATGAATACCGTAATTGTTTTTAAAGCTGTTTAAGGTGTTTTTGGGAACCCCCAACGATTCCACAAGGGGCATTCCTAGAAGGATGCTAGCGACTGCAGCGTAGCTCATCACAAAGCCTAAGGAAAAAAGCACCAATGGGTTCCACAGGACCATGAAAAAAAATGAAATGGCTAGGTAGTGCAACGAAAACATGGGCCTATTAAAAATCCAGCCAACAGATAAAAAACCAAACATAGCAACGGCCCTAACTACAGATGGGGAACTTCCAGAAAACACCGCATAGATCCACAAGCAAAATATAAGTAGTACGCTAGAGAGTACTTTTCCTCTAGGGAGCCTTTGAAGTGGGGCTAATATAAATAACAGCATAGCTGCAATCATTCCTATGTGTAAGCCAGATATGGCCAAAATATGTGCAGCTCCTGCATTTTGGTATGCAGTTCGTAAGCCCGGGTCTAGTGTTTTTTTCTCCCCAAACACCAAGGCGCTATATACTTGAATTGCCGCTGAATCCATGGCAGTTGTTTTTATTTTTTCTAATATGTCACGCTTTATATTCTCCATTGCAGCGAGGTATTTATAACCGCTTTTCGGGCCTGAATTGTCTATTTTTTTCCAATGGCTTATGTAAAGGGTGAAATGAATATCTTGTGTCCTGAGGTAGTTTTTATAACTAAACCCCCTTGGTAATTGTGTGGCACTTGGGATGTTTAAATAGCCCTTAGCAAGACCAACCTGTCCTATTTTCAAGGCTTCTTTTAAAGTGTCTTTGGCATGAGAAAGCAATGCTTTGACTGTTTGTATAGGATTGGATTTAAGGTGATTGTTCGCTAAAACTGTACAGTCCTTAATTTTTATTGGACTGATCTCGGCCACATACCTGTACTGCTTCCCCTGGCTTTTTAGTGGTGCTTCAATGACGAATTGATAATATTGTGGTTTATTTCCATTAATCTCCAACGTGAATGGGTTAATGGTCTCTAGCGTATTTTTTTGTTTCCCTTCATGATGGAGTGTTTTAAAAAGTCGCTGACTTGGATGCATTTCCATGCGCAAGCTTCCCATTAAAAAAGTGGCCAAAAAGCAAAACAGCAAGAAAACATAGGGCCTTGTTTTGGTGAAATAGGCCAATAAAAAGGTGCAAATAGATAGGCTTATTAACAGCGGACTGCCTGTGTAAAAAGAAAAAAAATTCCAATAAATAACTATGATCCCTAGGCTATATCCTAAGATGAGCAATAAAAGATGAGAAGTGTGCTTAAAAAACATAGTTCCTTGTGGTCACTAGGTTTTTTTGGTAAAAAAAGGGGGGAGTAGCTAATAAAACACTAAAAATAGGATAAAAGTTATCGCTATTGACAGATGCTTTAGGGTATAATATACAATTTATTTACTGGACTTGAGCGAATGAACTATGGCTTTGGCTGTTCTTTCTGCTGCACCACCTGCACCGAGTTTTTGTTTTAAAATTTGATAGTTTTCTAGTTGATCTTCACGCTCCGCACCCACTAGAATATTATTTAGGTGTGCGTTTAAATTTTTGACATTTAAATTATTTTGGATCAGTTCCGGTACCGCCTCTTTGTCTAAAATTAGATTGACCAATGAGATGTATGGAAGGGTGATGATTTTTTTTGCAATCCAATAAGTAAGCCATTGTGTTTTGTAGCACACGATTTGTGGCACCCCAATCAATGCGGTTTCTAAGGTGGCTGTTCCACTGGTGACTAGCGCCGCTTTTGCGTGTTGCAGTAGGGCATAAGTTTGGCCTTGAACTATTTTTATTGGAGCGTCCCCTATAATGTCTGTGTACATTTTAAGGGAAATATTTGGGGCCGCAGCCAATACAAACTGATGGTCTTTAAATGTATTGCAGGTCTTTACTAAAAGGGGTAAAACGGCTTTTATCTCCCCTTTTCTTGAGCCTGGTAAGAGGGCAATAAAGGGTTTTTCTAAAGCTAAATTTTGTGTTTTGGCCCAATTTTTTTCTGGCGCTTTCAAGTCCGAGATAGGGTCTAAAAGCGGGTGCCCAACAAAAGTTGGACTGTAGTGGTATTTTTTGTAAAACTCAGGCTCAAAAGGCAAAGTGACATATAAGTGGTCAATGCTAGACTTTATTTTTTGAACTCTATTGGGCCTGGAAGCCCAAACTTGAGGGGCTATATAGTAGTGTGTGGCAAAGCCATTTTCTTTTGCCCATGGGGCAATTCTTAAATTAAAACCGGAGAAGTCAATAAAAATAACGGCATCTGGTTTAAATTCAAGAAGGTCTTTTTTGCAGAAGGAAATATTTTTAAAAATCTGAGGGAGTTTTTTTAAAACATCTATAAAGCCCATTACAGCGATCTCTTTGTAATGCATGGCCAAGGACGCACCCTGAGTTTCCATGAGATCTCCTCCCCAAGCCCTAATCTGTGCATTGGTATCTATTTTCATTAAATGTTTTACCAAATAACTTCCATGAAGGTCTCCTGAGGCCTCTCCTGCAATGATGTAATATTTCATAACCCCAAAGCTTTTAAAATTAAAATACTGAGTGCTGCGGTAATTGTAGCAACTAAAACCCCTTTAGCTTCAGGGTCTTTTTTTAATTTAATGAATGCAAAAAAAGCCAATAAATTTAAAACAGCGCCCAATCCAATAATTGACCCAAGGTATCCGTTTAAATAAGCCATTTGGAGGGTAGACCTTATTTTTAGCGGTGAAAAAAGTAAGATGTATAGGATAATTCCCAGCGTATTTGCTAGGTACCCTATTCCTATTCCTAGGGCTATTTTATAGCTGTGCTTTCCACTACTTTGCATGGAGCTCCCAAGTATTAATATTTTGAATAGCATGGTGTGCTGTAAGGTCAAATTGGGTAGGTACAA
>Ga0102881_1000118_pt1 | contig 34621 bp, 31 predicted proteins | sample Colrivmeta1549B3_FD_78189 | JGI IMG/M metagenome (GOLD analysis project Ga0102881, IMG submission 78189) | Estuarine microbial communities from the Columbia River estuary - metaG 1549B-3 | ecosystem: Environmental > Aquatic > Marine > Intertidal zone > Estuary | place: USA: Columbia River...
ACAGCGGTGCCTGCCGTTACCCAATGACAAGAACAGCAATGGAGAAAGACATGGCGACAGATCATGACGCAAAGGATCGCAGCGAGCTAAAGAGCAGATTACAAGAGCTACACAACCAGTTGGAAAGTGCGACGAAAATTCATCCAGAAGAAAAAGACCTGTTGAGCAATATGATTGTGGGTATTCTGCGCTTGGAGGAGCAGTCATCTAACCCTGAGATAGAAAGTGACTGGACCGATCTTTTAGAAGAGAAGAGTCTTGTCTATGAAGCGCAGTATCCAAAAGTCGCCTTTACCTTGCGGCAAATACTAGACATTCTGTCCCGAATGGGGATTTAATGTTGCAGCGGCTCTGCGCTCTGCGGCCGTGCAAACAGACAACCCCCTACATATGAATTCTAAAAATAAAAAAACGTTATTACTTTTTGGTTTAGCAGCAAGCTTGTCTGCCTGCGCCTCGATTGATTCTGCTGACGCTCAGGCTGGCGCAGAAGAGTATGTCGGTTGGCATTGTGATGGCGATATAAATTCAAAAACTAATTGGCGCTGCCGGGAAACAGCACTGAGATCGGGCGTGCCCCTGGCGTCCAAAGATGATGTAAAACCCAGCGATAACCCACCAGCCAGCGCACCGAAAAGTAGTGACACCGCTGTGGTTGCGGAGACGGCTCCAGCCAGTGCCTTAGAGAGCTCCGCCAGCAGTGTAAAACCCTTCGATATCAGTGCCGATGGTTACACGGTGCAGCTCGGCGCCTATCTCCAGCAAGCGGTCGCCGAAGCTGCTGCGGATAGAATTATCGCCGCCGACGGTGTCATAAGAATTCGTGATTTACTCAGTGCTGAGCGTATGGTTTATGTGATTGTTTACGGACAGTACCCAACCCGCCAAGCGGCGGAAGTTGCGGCACAGGAATTGGTTACTCAAAATAATAATCTGAATTATTGGGTGCGCCCGATAAAGTCTATGCGTGAGAGCAATTAACCCCATGAATTATTCGCGACTTGCTGAACAATTAGAGGGCCTTATCGAAGATGAAAAAGACCCGATCGCCAATATGGCAAACTGTTCCGCACTGCTATGGATGGAGCTGGCAGATATTAATTGGGTGGGATTTTACCTGCTCAAGCGCAACAAATTAGTGCTAGGCCCATTTCAAGGCAAGCCTGCCTGCACGCGCATTGACCTGGGTTCGGGCGTCTGTGGCGCTGCAGCAACACAACGAAAAACCATTGTGGTCGCAGACGTACACCAGTTTCCGGGCCACATCGCCTGCGATGCCGCCTCTCAGTCTGAGATTGTGGTGCCGATTGTGATTGGGGGGAAATTAGTGGGCGTGTTAGATATTGACAGTCCAAGTCTTGAGCGATTCGACGGTCGCGACCAAGACGGGCTCGAGACCATCGTCAGGGTGTTGGCAAAAAAACTGGCAAAGTAAATTCGCGGGCGAAAAGCACACTGCCCAACAAGAAGAATAAAAATTTTGTTTACGGGATAGTTCATGACTTTTGGTAAATCAGTTTCCCCCCATCGACTGTTCACTGTCTTTAAGTACGCTGTCTATGCGCTTCTGACTATCAACGTCTATTTTTTCTTTCAAGAAGAGTTCCTCGCAACGCAGCACACCTTTAGCCAAGGACTTGTTCTAGGCGAAATTATCAGTGGTTTTGCAGCCACCATCGACACCTCTGCTTGGTTGTTACTGCTATTGCTTTTTGAGCTGGAAACATCGGTTATTTCTGATCAAGTGCTTCGTCAGCCCAAGGTTAAATACGGCTTTATGTTAGCCAGGACGCTTGCCTATGGATTTATTTTGTATGCCTTTTATGGCTACTTAATGAAGACATTTTTCACCTACGATATTAGTCTTTTTTTGGTTGACGACATCTGCGCACTTGTGGGGCAGGGGTTTTCCACCATCGTTACGCTGGATGAATATCCGTTGATGGATCTGCAGAGTTGCGCCGCGCTGCAGGGCGAGGCTCTGATGAAACTCAATGATCAGAAAATTATCGGTACTGCCGCAGAGTGGTTGGCGATTCAGCGGTTGGCTTGGGTCGACACCATCAATTCCATTACTTGGATCGCGGTGGTGCTGATGTTGGAAGTGGACGTTTGGCTACAGATACAGGGCAAATTCGGCGGCTATTTTGTCAGTGTCAGTAAATTTGTGAAGGGCACCCTCTACAGCATTCTATTTGTCGCAGCCGCATATTGGGGCATGATGGGAGATTTCCTCGATTTTTGGGATGCGTTTATTTGGTTGGTCGCGTTTTTCTTTATCGAGATGAACCTGTTCCAGTGGCAGGAGGAAACGGCAGCGGGGCGGGCTTCAGCTTAGCGAGGACAGCACACAAGATTGAGTATGCTGCTCGGGCGCTTGTTGGATATCCTGTCCAGACAGCGCCAGAGCGGCACCTTAAACTTACATAGGCAGAATGGCCAGCACCAGCTTTGAGATACAGCTCAACTTACCATTGTCGTCGACCAGACGAATTTCCCAAACATGCGAGCGGCGACCGATGTGAATAGGTCGCGCCGTACCGGTTACAAGGCCTGACGAGACAGGGCGCAAGTGGGTTGCACTGACCTCCTGCCCAAGGCATTTAGTTGTCGCAAAATCAACCACATGTGCCCCAGCAATACTTCCGAGGGTTTCCGCCAGCACAACATTTGCACCGCCATGAACTACACCATAAGGCTGAAACGTGCGCGCGTCAGCCGGCATGGTGCCGGTGAGAAAGTCATCGCCGACTTCTGTAATAGTAATTCCGAGCAGCTCGACGATGGTGTTTTTGTTCATGCCATTGTTGATGGTGTCTAAGTTGGGTCGGTTGTGCCAAATGCTGCTCATCGAATATCCCTAGGCTTTCAAACGCTTATATTTCACGCGGGTGGGTTGCGCATCGGCTCCTTTGCGGCGGATAAAGTCCTCGTGGTACTCACTGTAGCCACCCTCGAAGAACTGAATCTCGCTGTCACCCTCATAGGCCAGGATGTGCGTTGCAATACGGTCGAGGAACCAGCGATCGTGAGAGATCACCATCACGCAGCCTGGGAAAGAGAGAATCGCCTCTTCCAATGCGCGCAGGGTTTCAATGTCCAAATCGTTCGACGGCTCATCCAGCAGCAGAACGTTGGCGCCCTGCTTGAGGGTGTTGGCGAGATGCAGACGACCGCGCTCACCGCCCGACAATTCGCCGACGCGTTTTTGTTGGTCTGAACCGCGGAAGTTAAAGCGTCCCGCATAGGCGCGCGAGGACACCTCGTAGTTACCAATTCTCAAAATATCGTGGCCGCCGGAGATGGCTTCCCACACGTTATGGTTGTCGTCTAGCGAATCACGACTCTGCTCAACATAGGCAACTTTAACGGTTTCACCAAGGGTGATAGTGCCGCTGTCGGGCTTTTCAGTGCCAGCAATCATGCGAAATAGGGTTGATTTACCTGCGCCGTTACCGCCGATAATGCCCACCACTGCGCCTTTGGGAATCGAAACAGAGAAATTGTCGATCAACATCTGATCGCCAAATCCTTTGCAGATATTCTCCATCACGATCACTTTGTCGCCAAGGCGTTCGCCCGGAGCGATATAGATCTCATTGGTTTCGTTGCGCGCTTGGAACTCTTGCGAATTCAACTCATCGAAGCGGGCCAGTCGCGCTTTGCTTTTAGCCTGACGGCCTTTTGGATTTTGGCGAACCCACTCGAGTTCTTGTTTCAGGGCGCGCTGACGCGACACCTCCTGTTTCTGCTCCGTGCGCAGGCGTCGCTCTTTGCCCTCGAGCCACGTGGAGTAGTTGCCCTCGTAAGGTAAGCCGTGGCCTCGGTCCAGTTCGAGAATCCAACCCGCCACGTTATCTAAAAAGTATCTGTCGTGGGTTACAGCGACCACTGTTCCGGAAAATTCTTCGAGGAATTTTTCCAGCCAAAAGACCGATTCGGCATCCAAGTGGTTAGTTGGCTCGTCGAGCAATAGCATGTCGGGGCGTGACAGCAATAAGCGGCACAGCGCCACACGACGGCGCTCACCGCCCGACAGTGAGGTGACGTCTGCATCCCAAGGTGGCAGGCGCAACGCATCAGCTGCAACATCTAATGAATGGTCGAGATTGTGCGCATCCCAGGCTTCGATAATCGCCTCGAGTTCGCCTTGGCGCTTGGCCAGAGCATCAAAATCAGCGTCTGGGTCGGCATAATCGGCATAGACTTGATCGAGTTCTTTGAGCGCATCGACGGCTTCACGCACACCATCTTCAACATTGCCGCGCACATCTTTGTTGGGATCTAGCTGCGGCTCTTGCGCGAGATAGCCAACATTGAGCCCCGGCATAGGCCGCGCCTCACCTTGAATTTCTGTATCCAGCCCGGCCATGATTTTTAGCAGAGTTGATTTGCCCGAGCCATTGAGGCCAAGAACGCCAATTTTGGCCCCCGGGAAGAACGACAGTGAAATGTCTTTTAGGATTTCGCGTTTGGGCGGAACAATTTTGCTCACCCGATTCATTGTGTATACGTATTGTGCCATTGATAATAACGCCGACGTTGTGCAGTGATAGAAGCGCGCAGTGTAGCGGAATAGCCGCTCAGAGAGAATTCAAAATCGCAAAATAGATGGCACAAGTGCGAGCGATCGCATCCACCTCATAGAAGCGGATGCAGCTCAATTACATTGGGTTAATACGCAACCAAGGCTGCATCAAAAAGCCCAGTGGGTTTGTCAGTTTGATTGGTGCTGAGAGCGCTGAAAGGCAGATGCACTCGCCATTATTCGCGCCCATGGGTTGATGAACGTCACCCGGCTTGCGCACTAAAAAGTCGCCTTCGCGGTAGACAGCGTGCTCGTCGGAGAAGCTGCCTTTGAGCACAACGGTGTATTCAAGTCCGTGGTGATCGTGCTTGGGTGTTTTACCGCCCGCAAAGATTTTGTGCAACGCCACTTCGAATTCTTCTTGGCCGGTGCGGAAGCGGGCAATTGCAACAGACGAGGTCAACCGCTGCCAGCTGTCTTTGACGAGGGCTTTGCTGAGCAGCTTGTTCACACTGAAGGGCATTTTGCGATTGCTGTTCTCTTGCGCGACAGGCTCCTCGGCTCGGTCAATCTTTTCCATCAGTTTATCGAAGGCATCATCATCGACGGCGAAGCTGTTGCTTGCGCCCAGAAGTTGCCCGCCAACCTGATCCAGGCGTTTCAACTGCGCGCGACAGCTTGCGCAAAAATGCAGATGTGCAGACACACAGATGGAGGGAGCAACGCCCAAGCTGCCGGCTGAAAACTCAATTAGCATGCTGTCGGTGGGGTGGAAGTTAGTTGAGTTATTCATTCTTGTTCCTCTACAGAGATCATAATCTGCATTTTCTGCAACGCTAGGCGTACTCTCGATTTTACGGTGCCCAGTGGCAGTCCGAGTTCTTCGGAGGCTTCGGCGTGGGATTTTCCCTCGAGATAGACCTTGCGCAATATTTCATCTTGCTCTTTCGGCAGCTGTGCCAGCGCGGTTTGGACGCGATCTTCACTGCGTTTCTGCTGCAGAATCGAAATCGGCGTCTCTTCGTCAGGCTCAGACCAAAAGTCTTCATTTTCTAGGGGTAAGTGTTGGGTGTTGCTCTTGCGGCGCAACATGTCGATGCGGCAGTTTCTAGCAACGGTGTAAATCCACGTAGTGGCGGAGGCTTTTTCGGCGTTGAATCCGTGGGCTTTCTGCCACACTTTAATCATCACCTCTTGCACGAGATCATCGCCCAGTCCTGGGAACCAACCCTCATTGCGTGCAGCGTGAGCAAACCCCTTCAGCAGGGGGCCGAAATGTTTGAAGAGCTGAGCAAAGGCAGCGCGATCACGCTTTTGGCCTACGGCAATGAGTAACAGTGTCCATTGGTCCGAGCGTTTTTCTGCGCCGCTAAAAATAGCTATGCGTTCATCCATAATTGGTGGGGCTTCGCTATTCGTTAAGTTGGCTTGCATGATAGTTCACAATATAGGTTAAGACCAGAGAGTTACGGGGCACCCAAAGGCTTGGATCAGTCTTGAGTGCAAATTTTTATTGCTAGAATAAGCTGCTATAATCGCGCCGGAACGATTAAACTGCCGACTGAAAATCGCTAATATAAAAAACGGAAATCTTTGTGAAAAAATTCTTTTTACCCCTCATGATTCTGGCGGGAGCTGTACTGCTTTCTGTTGCCATGTTCCTGCTTAAGCCTGCACCAATGAAATTGGATGCACCTGAGCCGTCGGTGGCAGTAGAAACAGAAATTTTGCACAGAACCCAGGCGCAGTTAATGGTTGAGTCGCAGGGGACGGTAATGCCGCGCACGCGCACGTCGCTGATTGCGGAAGTTTCAGGCGTTGTTCTCAAGGTTTCTCCGGCGTTTGTTGTAGGCGGCGTATTTAACGCCGGTGATTTGCTGTTGCAGCTCGATCCGACAGATTACGAGGTGGCTCTGCAGCGGGCCGAAGCGCGGCTAATCAGCGTGCAGGCACAGTTGACCTTTGAGAAAGCGCGCTCCGTGCAGGCAGCAAAGGAGTGGTCGATGACCGGCAGACCGGCTTCAGAGGCGCCATTGCTGGCATTGCGCGAACCCTACTTGGCGGAAGCTGAAGCCAATCTGTTGCAGGCGCAGGCCGAGGTCAAGCAAGCTAAGAAGAAGCTGGCGAAAACCACTATTCGCGCTCCTTACACAGGTATGGTCGCTGACAAGTCTGTGGACATTGGCCAGTTTGTCACCATTGGCGCGCGGATGGGTGAGACTTTCGCCATCGACGTTGCGGAAATCCGCCTGCCGCTGACAACACGTGATCTATCGATGATGAATCCATTGGCCTCGCCGGTGGCGATGTCCGCTCAGGAAATCATTCTAAAAGGCTCCGTGGCGGGGAAACCAGCGAGCTGGCGCGGTCTGTTGACCCGTTCGGAAGGTGTTGTTGATGAGCGCAATCGCGCCCAGTACGTGGTGGTTGATGTGGTCGATCCCTACAACACAAAGGGCGTTGAAGACAGGATGCCGCTGCTAATGGGAACCTTTGTTACGGCGATGATCAAGGGCAAGCAGATCGACGATGTGTTTGCTGTGCCGCGCCATGCGCTGCTGGAAGGTAGCAATGTGGCGACAGTCGACAGTGAAAACCGGCTGCGTTTGAAAAAGGTCGAAGCGGTTTACAGCGATGACGAATTTTACTTTGTGCGCACGGGTCTTGAGGAGGGCGTAGAAATTATTGTCAGCGCCGTGGGCGTTGCCATTGAGGGTATGCGTGTTAGCCCAGAGAGAGCGGAATGATGAACAGTCAGTCTCACGGCTTGTTGGCGTGGTTTGCAAAGAACCCCGTTGCCGCAAATTTGCTGATGGCGTTTGTGGTGGTTTCGGGCTTGGTCTCGGCGCTCAGTATCAGCAAAGATATGTTTCCGCGCTCCGATATTGACGTTATTCAAATTGCCGTGCCTTACCCCGGGGCTGCGCCGGTCGAAGTTGAGAAAGGCGTGATATTGCCCATTGAAGCCGCGCTTAAGGGCATGAAAGGTATTAAAGAAATTACCGCGCGGGCGAGCCGCGATTTTGCCCGCGTCACTCTCGATATTGAGCCCGGCGAAGATATCAACGAAATTATGGCCCAGGTGGAGAACCGCATTGACAGTATTGTCGGGTTCCCCAAAGAGCTGGAAAAACCCAATGTCAGTCGCATTGAAATGTTTGGTTGGGTGATGAACGTGTCGGTCTACGGCGCCATGGATGAACGCACGCGCAAAGAGATTGGTCTCGAGGTGCGCGACGAGCTGCTGGAGCTGCCGGATGTTAAGCGGGTCATGCTGTGGGGTGTCAACGACTACGAAATCTCTATCGAGGTTAAAGAAAACCGTCTGCGCGAGTTAAATTTAACCCTTAATGAAGTTGCCCAAGTATTGCGCTCGTCCTCTCTCGATCTGGCGGCTGGCATGATTCGCGCAGAAAATGGCAACGTCCTAGTCAGAACCCAGGGCAAGGCTTACACGGGGCAGGAGTTTTCCAATCTCGTCTTGCGCAGCAATGCCGATGGAACGCAGCTGTTGCTGTCCGATGTCGCTGACGTGACCGATGGATTTGTTGAAACAAGCCGTGTAACCCGCTTTGATCAAGAAAATTCCTTTGCGCTGGGCGTGTTTTCGCTGAAGGGCCAAGACATTATCACCATCAGCGACTCGGTGAAAAAATACATAGACGAAAAGCGTGGCGATCTCCCCGAAGGGTTGAGTATTGACTATGTTTTCGATGAGTCTTTTCACTTGCGTGGACGCCTTAATATGATGCTCAGCAACCTCGCGATGGGTGCTGTGCTGGTGGCGGTTGTGCTTGGCTTGTTCCTCAACTTGCAAGTGGCTGGCTGGGTGATGCTCGGCATTCCGGTGAGTTTTCTTGGCGCGCTCTGGTTAATGCCTATCACACCCTACAACGTCAATATCAACGTCCTGAGCCTGTTTGCCTTTATCATGGTGCTGGGTATTGTGGTTGACGATGCCATTGTGATCGGCGAGAGCATTTTTAGCGAAGCGAAAGATGAAGCGGACAAGGGCGCGGCAGATGCCCGCCAACTATCTGACGCCGCCGCAGAGGATTATGTCTATATCGCGCCAGCGGAAACCGTGATTGCCGGTGCTCAAAAAGTGGCCACACCCTCGACCATTGGCGTGATGACGACGATTGCAGCATTCGTCCCGATTTTGTTTGTCGGTGGCAATGTCTCGGCGTTTTTAGAAGCTATCGCTGTGGTGGTTATTCTCTGTCTACTGTTCTCCTTGATCGAATCCAAGCTGATTTTACCTTCGCATTTGGTGGGCCTCCGGTTTGGCAAGAAAAAAGCGTCACGCTGGCGTTTTATCGAAGGGTGGCAAGCGTCTATCGACACGAAAATGACCGCTTTTATAGACAACAAATACCAGCCGTTTCTAGAAAAGTGCATGCGCCACCGCTACGTGACCTTGGCGTCGTTTGGTGCGGTATTGATTCTCTCCTTTGGCGCGGTTGCCAGCGGAGTTGCGCGCTTTGAGATTTTCCCTGATGTGCCGAGCGACGATATCCGAGCCATTATTATTATGCATGATGGCACCTCTGAAGAGAGCCTTATTGGCACCCTGAAAAGTGTCGAGCAGGCTGCCTATGCCGTTGATAAACGCTACCGCGAGGAAAACCCCGGCCGTGCAGGACTGATTGAGCATCTGCTTGTCTACACAGGCTCTGATATTGAAATTAACTTTCTTGTGCAGCTCACCCATGCTGAAGTGCGCAGTATTAGCTCCGTTGAATTTGAAAAATTGTGGCGTCAGGAAGTGGGTAACTTGCCTAACGTGCGCAAACAAAATTACTACTCAACCACCAACTCGGGTGGCGGTGCAAAGATTAACCTTGCGTTATCAAGCCCCGACCCAGAGCAGCTGACCTTGGCCAGTACTGCACTTCAGGATAAGTTGGGCGAATACGACGGCGTGTTTGATATTTACAATTCGCAGGGTGTTGGAAGCCGCGAGATACTGATTGGTTTAAAACCCTACGCCAGCCAGTTAAATATCACCTTAGCCGACATTGCCCGACAAGTGCGACAGGCATTTTACGGTGAGGAAGTGCAGCGTCTTCAGCGCGGCGCCGAAACCTTTAAAGTGATGGTGCGCTACCCGTTAGAAGAGCGTCGTTCACTGGCAACCATTGAGGATATGCACATCCGCACAGCGGGTGGGCAAGTTGTTGCCATTGGCGAAGTGGCCGACATTCGCTTGGGACTAGGTTTGACCACTATCTCGCGCACAGAGCGCAAACGCACAGTCACCGTGACTGCTGACGTTGAAACCGCCAAAGTGCAGAGCAGTGCGGTTATCTCCGATATCACGAAAAACTACATGCCGCAGTTACTTGAACAATATCCTGGCGTGGAGTTTGCTCTGGGTGGTTCGAGTCAAGAGGAGAGCCGCTTGGTCAGCCGCATGCTGCTTGGGTTTATGGCAGCGCTGTTCCTAATCTACGGCCTGCTGGCCGTGCCGCTGCGCTCTTATGCACAGCCGCTGGTGATTATGTCGGTGATTCCGTTTGGGTTTATTGGTGCGGTGGTGGGCCATATTTTGTTTGGTGTAACGATTAACATGCTCTCTATTTTTGGTCTGATTGCACTCGCAGGTGTGGTGGTCAACGATAGTCTGATTTTGGTGGAGTTTGCCAATCGGGCTAGAGAGAGTGTGGATACGGAAGAGGAAGCGTTGTTGGCGGCGGGTAAACGTCGTTTTAGGGCAATCTTTTTGACCACAACGACCACCTTCGTCGGCCTGCTGCCTATGCTGTTTGAAACCAGTATGCAGGCGCAGTTCGTGATTCCCATGGCCATCTCTTTGAGCTTTGGTATTGTCGCGGCAACGGCGATTACGCTGATTTTGATCCCTTGCCTCTATTTAGTGCTGCACGACTTTAAGCGAACAAAGGTCTGATACGAAAAAAATAATCGATTTATAGGTAGGGATTTCTGTCCTCACGCAGTCTTATAAGGGTCGGCAACGGAAGCCATTGGCGCTGATGTTTCGCAGATCCCCCCTGGCAGAAATCCCTATTTAGTTTGCTTTGGGCTATTCACACCTTTTTACGCATTCCGACACATCCCAACGTATTCTGCGTGGTTTCTCGGTGTGGCTCTGGTCTTGAGGTCTCCCTCAAGTATGACTGGCAAGTGTGACTGGCTTATCGATTATTGGTAGCCTTCTCGTCAGTGTCTGGATTTCGTTGTTAAAATTCATCGCACAGACCAACTCTGTGTGGCCACTAAAAATCCTTTTTGCTCCCCAAAAATCGGCTAAAACGTGGCGTATTCATTAACTGGACGGAATATGTTTCGCGCATTAAAACGCCGCTGGCACAGCCCCAGCGGTTACAAGGAAGTGTTAGTTTTATCTATACCGTTAATTATCACCACTAGCTCCGGTAGTTTGCAGAGTTTTATCGATCGCATGTTTCTCGCGTGGTTTGATTCCAATGCGCTGGCAGCGACTGTCCCTGCGTTTTTTGTCTGTTTTACCCTAACCTCACTTTTCCTTGGCATATCCAGCTATGTGGGTGTTTTTGTGGCTCAGTACCAGGGCGCCCGAGAATTTCAAAAAATTGGGGCAAGTGTCTGGCAAGGTTTTTATGTGGTGGGTTTGGCGCTGTTGATTATCGTGCCGGTGATTATTTTTATTAAACCGCTGTTTGCGCTTATTGGGCACGACCCTCTTCTGCAGGAAATGGAGGTTAGTTATGCGCGCATTATTCTGTTCTCGATTCCGCTGATGATCGTGTCGGGTGCGCTGTCAGGGTTCTTTTCCGGCATCAGCCGCACAGGGGTGGTGATGTGGAGTAATTTGTTAATTACCCTCATTAACTTGGTGATGGATTACCTGTTGATTTTTGGCCACTGGGGACTGCCCGCCATGGGTGTTGCCGGAGCCGCATGGGCAACGGTGATCTCGGTAGCGGTGGGTACTGCGGTGCAGATATGGATATTTTTAAAGCCAGAATACCGCGCATTGTATGGCACTCATAGACACTGGCGGCCAGACTGGCGGCGCTTTAAGCGGCTGTTGCACTTTGGCTTCCCGGTTGGCGTGCAGATGCAAATGCAAAGTTTGGCGTGGACCCTCTTTGTCTTGTTGATCGGCAAAATTGGTGTGGCAGAGCTAACCGCCCACAGTATTGCTATGAATGTATTTATGGTGGCGGTTATGCCTGTGTCGGGTATGAGTATTGCGGTATCAATTTTGGTTGGGCAGCGTCTGGGTAATTCCGACCCGCAGTCGGCGGAGCGCGCCACCCATTCCGCGGTCCATTTGGCTGCCGTATTCTTTGTTATTGCGGGGCTGTTTTTGGTCTTGCAGCCAGATTGGTTTATCGCGCCCTTTTCCAGTGGCATGGACGCAGCCATGTACAGTCAGACAGTGCCTCTGGTGCATGACTTAGTGCGCTTTGTTGCGCTGTTTTGCCTGTTTGAGGCAGTGTCCATGATGATGGCAGGCGCACTCAAAGGTGCCGGTGATACTCGCTTTGTCGCTTGGACGGGTATTGTGACGAGCTGGCTTGTGCTGGTGTTGCCAGCGGCGCTAATCGTCAATGTTTGGGGTGGCCATCTGCTTTGGTGTTGGGTGTTTTTTCTCCTTAATGGTTTTCTGATGTGTGTGGTACATTACGTGCGTTTTCGGCACGCAGCGTGGAAAAAGCTGCGAGTCATTGACTGACGCAGAGGGCGCGGTTAACCGATAAAAACACCTAATTTCAATGCTAGAATGCTGGCGCGATAACTCACTAAAACGGGGACGACCGTAAAGATAATGCAGAACAATAAAAAAACTCATCAGCTCAATAGCTCAGCGGCGCTCTATGTTCAGCATGTGACCGAAAAGCTGGCGAGATTTCAGGCGATTCTCGACGCCACAGGCTTTAGTGAAATTGTTATTGACTCTGGTGACACGCTGATGCAGTTCCAAGATGATATGGCTTACCCGTTCAAGGCGAATCCTTACTTTAAAGAGTGGGTTCCGCTGAATAAGCGCGCAGGCTCATTTTTGCAGATAGCCGCTGGGTCGAGTAAGCCAACCCTGTTTTTACTCTGTGTTGAAGATATTTGGCACACGGCACCACAGTCCTTGCCAGCGGGCTTTGAAGATGCGTTGAATATTGTTGAGTACAGTACCATTGCCGAGGTTCAGCAGCAGTTGAGTTCGCGGCACGGCGGCACGGCCTTTATCAATTCGACCAATAGTCTGTCGGTGGCAGCCGAGTCTTGGAATCCCGAGGCGGTGATTAATCAAATCGATTTCCAGCGTTTGGCGAAAACGCCCTATGAACAAGACTCTGTACGCGAAGCGTCGCATCTCGCAGCGCGCGCCCATGTTGCTGCTTACGACGCCTTTATGGCAGGCTGTTCAGAACTCGAAATAGCGGCTGCCTATCTACGCGCCTGTGATCAAAGTGAAAATGAAATGCCCTATGGCATTATCGCAGGGGTGAACGAGCACGCCGCGGTGCTGCATCACCACGATCTGTTCAAGCAGCGGCAGACCCCGCGCTCGTTTTTGTTGGATGCCGGTGTTGATGTCAGAGGTTATGCGTCAGACATTACACGCACCTACGCCTATGATCCCGCCTCTGAATTTGCCGCAATGATTGAGCTGTTAGATAGTAAGCAGTTAGAGCTCTGCGCGGCGGGCGGTATTGGCAAGAGTCCCGTTGATTTGCAGATACTCTCGCACCGAAAAATTGCTGAAGTGTTAGTTGAGTTTGGCGTTATTACAACCTCGGTGGACAGTGCGATGGACATTGATCTCACTGCGACCTTTTATCCACACGGTCTCGGCCATCACCTCGGCTGCAACGTCCACGATAAAGGCAGCCGTTTTGCTAACGCAAAGGGCGATCCGCTACCTGCGCCGGAAAAATACCCCAAGCTGCGCAACTTAGCCCCCATGGTGGCCAACCAAATTCACACAGTAGAGCCGGGACTGTATTTTATTCCGTCACTGTTGAATAAGCTGCGCAACAGTGAGTTCGCCGATACCGTCAATTGGTCGCGTATTAATGAATTTTTGCCCTACGGCGGTATTCGCATTGAAGACAATATTATTGTTCATGCCGATGGCTCCCTTGAAAATTTAACCCGTGATGCCTTTAAAGGATTAAGCAAACAGTGAAGTTACATATTTTGACCACCGGCGGTACCATCGACAAAATTTATTTTGATGCCCTGAGTGAATTTCAAATCGGCGAGCCCGTTATCGGCGGTATTCTGGCCAGCATGAATGTCGGCTTTGAGGTGCAGGTTGAAGAATTGATGCGCTTGGACAGCCTCGATATGACGGATGATCATCGCCGTCAAATTCAAAAGGCTGTGGCTGCCTCAGCGGCAGAGCACATTCTTATTTCTCACGGCACTGATGGTATGGTTGAAACAGCGCGTTGGCTGCGTGGTTTTAGCGATAAAAAAATTGTCCTCACCGGCGCCTTGCAACCGGCAGCCTTTGCTAAGACGGACGCTATTTTTAATATTGGCACTGCGGTGGGTGCGCTACAGACTGTGTCGCCTGGCGTCTATATTGCCATGAACGGGCGTATTTTCTCCGCCGATAAGGTGGTCAAGAATCACGCGCAACACCGCTTTGAAGATCGCCCTTAAAGACTAACTGTCGCTGTTGGACAGTCTTGCCAAGGCCTCTTGTCGAATCTGCAGCTTAAAAATTTTCCCAGAACCGGTGCGGGGCAGACAACTGCCTGTGATATGCAGGTAGCGCGGTATTTTAAACCGCGCGATACGAGTGGCGAGAAATTCGCGCAGCGCCTCTGCCTCAACTAAGGTGCCGTCGCAGAAGAGGGTGGCACCGACCTCTTCACCGAGACGCTCGTCTGGAACAGAGTAGACTGCTGCTTCCCGGACCAGTGGGTGCTCGAGCAACGCTGCCTCTACTTCGCCACAACCGATGTTTTCCCCGCCGCGAATAACCATATCTTTAATTCGATCAACGATAAACAAAAACCCCTCATCGTCGAGATAACCGACATCGCCGGTTTTGAACCAGCCGTTGTCGTGAGAATCTGCGGTTGCCTTGGGGTTATTCCAATAACAGCGGAACATCGACGTACCGCGCACCTGTACTTCGCCATTTTTGCCAGCCGGCTGTTCAGCGCCCTGTTCGTCCACGATGCGAATATTCAATACGGGTGCGGTGCGGCCCGAGCTCGCGGGATGATCTAGATAGTCCTCTCCCGCAATAGACGTACCAATAGCATTGGTTTCGGTCATACCCCAGCCCGTGTTTGGCATGGCGTTGGAAAAGGCGCGGTCGATCGTCTTTACCTGCTCGGGTGGCCGCGCGGCGCCGCCACCACCAACCACCGCTAAGCTGGATAAATCATTACCGCCCTTGGCGGCTTGATAGATCAAATCACTGGTCATGGCGGAGGGTGCGATAAAAGAGCTAATCCTCTCTTGTTCGATAAGTTGTGCTGCGCGCGTAGCATCCCATTTCGTCATCAAAACAAGCTTGCGCTGTGCTCGGTAAGAAGCGAGAAAAACCGCATGACAGCCGGTTGCGTGAAACAGAGGTACACCCGCCAATCCGGCTGCCTGATAGACCGGCACAGGTATTTCTATTTGTTTTACCACCACCAAAGCCATTAATTCCAGCTCCCAGCTCAGTAGGGCGCTGATAACACTGAGGTTGCATGAGACCACCCCTTTCGGATGGCCAGTTGAGCCGGAGGTGTAAAGAATAATCGCGTCATCCTCGGGCGCAATATCAGCTACTGGCATCGGTTTGCCCGCGTGCGGCGCGACCACAGTATCCCACTGTAGAAAATCGGTTTGCTGAGACACATCGCCGCGCACGACGATGGTTGTCCAGGGTTGCGCGATGTCTGAAGAGAGCAGATTGGCCCGCTCTTGGTCAGCAATTAGCAGGGTGCTGCCGCTGTTGGTGACGCCATAGACTAATTCGTCTGCTTGGCAGAGTGAATTGAGCGCGACAGCAATTGCGCCAATCGAGGTGATGGCATTAAACGCCATAATCCACTCAGGATAATTGCGCATGCAGATAGCGACTCGATCACCTTTGCCAATGGAAAAGTCTTCAACCAGAGCACAGGCCAAGGCGCTGGCCTTGTGCCATGTTTGCTGAAAACTGTAGCGCTCTTCAGCAAAGACAATAAACGGTAACTCGCTTAAATTGTCTTCAAAGAGCTGGCGCAGAGTTTGCGGCGCGTTTTTATAGCGGCGGCAGGGCACTCCGTAAAGTTCGCTCTGGATGAGTTCCATGGGCTGACCGGACGCGGTCAGCAGGGCAATGGCTTGGTGGCGGTTCATGGTGCAAATACCTCGTTGATTCGAGCCGGTTGGCTGTTGCTCAGAGTGCGATTAGTCAAACTGCTTTTCTGCGCTGGCAAAGAGCAGATAAAAGATCATGCCAAACAGTGATACGCAGCCCGCCAGTTGGAACACCAGCACCCAAGAACCCGTCAGTTCAAGAATCATGCCCGCTGCGTAGACCCCAATAATGCCGGGGACCGCAGCGACAGTATTGGTAATGCCCATCAGGGTGCCTGCGTACTTGGGGGCAATATCCATATGGTTAACGACAAATCCACCAATGGCTGCCGAGCCGAGAATATTGCCCACGGTCATAATTCCGATGGCCATCCAAACATTGTCGGCATAACCCACCACCATCATGGCCGCCGTCATGCCGCCGAGACTCACGGTCTGCATAATTTTTCGCACTCTGATGACCGCCATACCGCCTTTAATCATGCGGTCGGCTACACCACCGGAAATGTTGTAAAACACCACCGAGATAATAAATGGCACCATGGTGAACCAGCCTACCGAGGCATAATCAACACCGAGCCCCTTGTTGATAAAGGTCGGCAGCCACGTGAGCATTAAAAAGAGCGACCAGTTGTTACAGAAGTGCGCAACCATAATGGCCACAATGGCGGGTGATTTAATCAGTTTCCAAAGGGGTGGCGCGCCCTCTGCTTTGGTCGGCTCGCCCTCAGATTGAATATGCGCAAGCTCTTCTGGCGAAATATCGGGGTGTTTGCCGGGCTCTGATGTAACGTATTTTTGCCACGCAAAAAACCACACAATACCCAGTGCGCCGAATAGATAAAATGCCCAGGGCCAACCCCACGCCTCCACAATCATCGGTGTGACGACAAGCGCGACGACAGTGCCCAAGGGTATGCCGCTATTGATGAAACCCATTGCCCGGGCGCGCTCCGACTGGGGTATCCAGCGCGCGAGCAGGCTGTAAATCGAGGGGAACGTGACGGCTTCACCCATGCCCATCAAGACGCGATTAATAATTAAAATGGTCAAACCGAAGGACGCCGCAAGTGGGGTTAGCACTGTGAACAGTGACCAGAGCACGACACCAGTGCCGAGTACCACTTTGCCGCCAAAGCGATCGGCGAGGGTGCCACCCAAGATCTGCAGCACTAAATAGCCGACAAAAAATGATGACAACACCATGCCTTGCATCTGCGGCCCCCAGCCAAACTCTTCGGCCATGGGGATAATCGCAACGGACATATTAATGCGATCGATATAGCAAATAAAAACTGCCAGCATCGAAAGTGATACTAAACGGTAGCGCTGCTGGGTTTTCGCAAACATGGTAAGCCCTATTTTTAATTATTATTTGAGCGATGGAATCTTTAGGCGACGCTGACCACTTTAGTGGTTCTTAGCAAGATTATCTGTGCCCTAGTTTACAGTGCAATTGGAGGGAATAGCGCGCAATTTTTTTCAGAGTACACCGCAAATTAGGCTAGAATAGCCCCATCATTCAGAATTCTGGCGATCCTCTATTTCATGCACAACAATCACTCTTCTCAGCCGACTGAACCACAGGCCACCACGCCACACAGACCTAAGTTTGGTATTGGTATTGATTTTGGCACCAGCAACAGTGCTGCGGCCGTCTTTGATGGCAAGCGCGTCACGCTAATTCAGCTCGACAAACACAATGCCATTATGCCGTCGGCCAATTACATTGACCGCGACTTCACGTCGACCATTGGTCAGCAGGCGATTGATGACTACATTAGTGACAATCAGGGCCGCAAAGTTGAGCTCAGTGCCGAGCTGTTGGGCGAAGCGCGCACCAGTGCCGGTGGTGCTGAAGGTCCTGCCGACGAATCTGAAACCAGTAAAGTTTTTGGTCAAGCCTTTAACGATATTGGGTTGCCCGGCAGATTATTTCGCGGCACCAAACGTCTACTTGGAAACTCTTCCAGCGATCGCACCGTGATTTTTAGCCGGCCCTTTCGCTTAGTGGCGTTGGTGACCCCGATTCTTGTCGGTATTCGCAAGGCGCTGGGCGCCGCGGTTGGCTCGTCGCAACACGCCTGCATAGGCCATCCAGTTAATTTTGAAGGTCTTGAGCAGGGCCGCAACAATATCGCCTTGGAGCGATTGAGCGAGTCCTACCGTCACGCGGGCATTACCGAGCAGAGCTTCTGCCCAGAACCCACAGCGGCGACCATCAGCTATCTGCACAACCATCCGGGCAGCCATGACGAGCTAGTGCTGACAGTCGATTTTGGTGGTGGCACACTGGATTTTAGTATTTTGCGGCGCGTGGGCCAGGCGTTTCACGTTGAAGCCACCCATGGTATCGCGCTAGGCGGCGACAAAATTGATCAGACCATTTTTGCTGAACTGGTTTTTCCAGAGTTGGGCAAAGGTGAGCGTTGGACCCGTGTAGTAGACGGTTCAGAAGTCGATACGCTGTTTCCCTTCAGTGATTTTGAAGAACTGCTGATCAACTGGCCGATCAGTTACATGCTCAATCAGAATAAATACACGGCTGCGGTGATGCAGCGCATGAGCCAATCCGATGAGGGCGCCATTAAATTTAAACGGCTCTATGACCTGATTAAACAAAACTACAGCTATCAGGTCTTTGAGGCGATCAAGACGTTCAAAGCAGAGCTGTCCAGCTTTGATTCTGCGGTGCTTGATATTCCTGAAATTGATATCGAGGTGCGCTTGGAGCGGTGGGAATTTGAGGTGATGATCTCTGACTTACTATTTCAGTTGGAACAAGCGATTGGTGTGGTACTCGATAAAGCCGGTTTGCAGGCCGAAGATATTGACCTCGTGTTGCGCACCGGCGGCTCGTCATTGATTCCTGCGGTGAAGGACATTCTTGATAATCAGTTCCCTGGCAAAGTTGTTGAGCACGACCCCTTTACCAGCGTGGCAGCCGGTCTGGCTATCGCTGATTACTACCGGTACGGCGATGGTGGTGCACTGGCGCCTCGTTAAACACCAGGTTAAACGCGCGTTTCACTCACATCCAATCCCGTAAGCACATACCGAGATACGTCTATCGTCGAGCAAAGATACTTGCATGTAACAAGCAAGATAATTAAAATCGCCGCCTATAGTCCTTATACCAACACCTCTCGCCGCTCTTTGCGCGAACCCTGGAGTCTCTATGAGCAGTTCTGTCAGCCCCTCTAAAACCGGCAGTCAAACCGATGTAGCCAGCCACAAGCAGTCTCAGAAAAAAGGCATCCCGCTGAGATTCGTCACCGCGGCAAGTCTTTTCGACGGTCACGATGCGGCGATTAATATTATGCGTCGAATTTTGCAGGGCGCGGGCGTTGAGGTTATTCACCTTGCCCACAATCGGTCGGTTGCCGAAGTGATTGAAACTGCACTGCAGGAAGATGCGCAGGGTATCGCGATCAGCTCCTACCAGGGCGGCCATGTCGAATACTTCAAATATGCGGTTGACCTCCTCAAAGAAGCCGGCGCAGAGCACATCAAAATCTTTGGTGGCGGCGGCGGCGTGATTGTTCCCGCAGAAATTAAAGAGCTAGAAGCCTACGGTGTTGAGCGTATTTACTCGCCCTACGATGGCCAAAATCTTGGCTTAGTGGGCATGATTGAAGACATGATCTCGCGCTGTTCGCTGGGCGAATACGGCAATGTCAGTGTTGACTCAAAAGAGCTCAAAGGGGCAGAGGGCGAGTACCGCCTATCCCGTCTGCTTACTGCTATCGAGCGCGGTGAGTTAAATGAGGGGCAATTAAAATCCCTCCGCGAGCAGGCGCAATTTCTTGAAAAAACCGTACCTGTTCTCGGCATTACTGGTACCGGTGGCGCAGGTAAGTCCTCACTTACAGATGAATTGATTCGCCGTTTCCGTCTTGATAGCAACGACCAATTGCGTATTGCCGTGCTGGCGATTGACCCCACGCGGCGTAAAACCGGGGGTGCGCTGCTGGGTGATCGCATCCGTATGAACGCAATTTATCACCACAATATCTACATGCGCTCCATCGCCACGCGCAGCGCCACAGGCGAGGTGCCTGCGGCTTTGCGGGAGATGGTATGCGCCCTGCGTCTCGGTGGTTTTGACCTTGTGGTGGTTGAAACGCCCGGTATTGGTCAGGGCGATGCGGGCATTGTTCCCTACGTCGATATTCCAATCTATGTCATGACGCCAGAGTTTGGCGCTCAGAGCCAGCTCGAAAAAATCGATATGCTCGATTATGCCGAACTCGCCATTATCAACAAATTTGACCGCAAGGGCAGTGATGATGCCTACCGCGATGTCTGCAAGCAGGTTCAGCGCAACCGCGAGGCGTGGGAAAAGTCACCCGAGCAGATGCCTGTTTTTGGCACCATCGCCTCGCGTTTTAACGATGACGGTGTGACAGCGGCCTACCAAGAGTTGGTCGGCCTTCTCAAGGCCCGTGGGTTGCGAGATTTTGAGCAGCATCTCGCCAAAGTTGACCGCCGCACCCCGTCAGAAAAAACGGTTGTAGTGCCGGCCAATCGCCAGCGTTACTTGGCAGAGATTGCCACAGCCGTGCGTGACTACCACAGCAATGTCGCCGTCCAAGCTAATCTCGCCCGCGAACAACAGCAACTGGCCGGCACAAAAAAAATGCTGCTCGCCAGTGGCTCAGAATCACCTGAGGCGATCGACAGTTTGATTGCTGACCGCAAGCAAGCCATGGCGGTAGACGCCGCAAAATTATTGGAGGGTTGGCCAGCGGTTGTCGCGTCCTATTCGGGCGATGAGAAAATTGATGTGCTTGCCAATGGCAAAGAAGTGCGCACCCGACTCAACACAGTGTCGCTGTCCGGCAATAAAATCCCCCGTGTGGCGCTGCCGCGTTACCAAGATCACGGTGAATTGCTCAAGTGGCTGATGTTAGAAAACCTCCCCGGCGAGTTCCCCTACACGGCAGGCGTATTTCCCTTTAAGCGTGAAGGCGAAGATCCTGCGCGCATGTTTGCTGGAGAGGGCGACGCCTTCAAAACCAACCGCCGGTTTAAGGCGCTGTCTGAACACAGCGATGCCAAGCGTCTGTCAACCGCCTTCGACTCAGTTACCCTGTATGGCTGGGACCCAGACGAGCGCCCTGATATCTACGGCAAAGTTGGCAACGCCGGCGTGTCGATTTGTACCCTCGATGATATGAAAGCGCTCTACGATGGTTTTGATTTGTGCAATCCGTCGACCTCTGTATCGATGACGATCAACGGACCCGCACCGACCATTCTGGCAATGTTTTTAAACACCGCCATCGACCAGCAGGTGACTAAATTTGCCGCAGAACAGGGCCGCCAGCCCGACGCTGGCGAGCTGCAAGCTATTCGCAGCGCAACATTGCAGCGTGTGCGCGGCACCGTGCAGGCCGATATTTTGAAGGAAGATCAGGGTCAGAATACCTGCATTTTCTCCACCGAATTTAGCCTGCGAATGATGGGCGACATGCAGCAATATTTTATCGACCAGCAAATTCGCAACTTCTACTCCGTGTCCATTTCTGGTTACCATATTGCCGAGGCAGGGGCCAACCCGATTTCACAGTTAGCGTTCACACTGTCGAACGGGTTTACCTTTGTTGAAGCCTATCTCGCGCGCGGCATGAATATCGACGATTTTGCACCGAACCTGTCGTTCTTCTTCTCCAACGGCATGGATCCAGAGTACACCGTGATGGGACGCGTCGCCCGTCGCATCTGGGCAACCGCAATGCGCAGCCGCTATGGTGCCAATGCGCGCAGCCAGAAACTGAAGTACCACATTCAGACCTCCGGCCGCTCACTGCACGCGCAGGAAATGAACTTCAACGATATTCGCACAACCCTGCAAGCGTTAATCGCTATCTATGACAACTGTAATAGCCTGCACACCAATGCCTATGACGAAGCCATTACCACGCCGACGGAAGAGTCTGTGCGCCGAGCGTTGGCGATTCAGCTGATTATCAATCAGGAGTGGGGCTTGGCGAAAAACGAAAACCCCAACCAAGGTGCCTTTGTTATTGAAGAACTCACCGATTTGGTTGAAGAGGCTGTGTTGCAAGAGTTTGAAAAAATCTCTGATCGCGGCGGCGTGCTGGGCGCTATGGAAACAGGCTATCAGCGCGGCAAAATTCAGGAAGAATCGCTGTTTTATGAGCACAAAAAACATGACGGTTCACTCCCGATCGTAGGCGTAAACACCTTCCTGAACGAAGCGGGTCAGGAGCATGTTGAAATTGAACTGGCACGCTCAACGGATGCTGAAAAGAAAAGCCAAATTTCCCGTCTGCGCGAGTTTCAGGCAGGCAATAGCGAGCAATCTGCGCTGATGCTAAAAAGACTGCAAGATGCTGTGCGTCAGGGTGATAACGGTTTTGAAGTACTGATGGATGCCGTGCGCGTTTGCTCTCTTGGACAGATTACCAATGCCCTGTTCGAAGTGGGCGGGCAATATCGTCGCAGCATGTAAGTTTCACAACGCAGATTGATTGGATTGCAAGTTAACGGCCGTAACGCGTTAATAAGTTATGGCCGATAACAGGCTGAATTGGACACAAAAAAATGGCAAAAGCCCTTCGTTTAACGCAGGTTGAACGCAAAGAGATCTCTGACGCAAAGATGCTGGACGCCGCCGTCGACCTCATTGTCGAGCGTGGAGCCGGTCAGGCAACCTTAAAAGATGTCGGTGAAAAAGCCGGTTATTCGAGAGGTCTTGCCGGCTACCGCTTCGGCAACAAAGCAGGACTGTTTGACTTTGTGTTGCGCTCTGTTGGCGATGAATGGCTGAGCGAACTGACCCTAGTCAGCAAAGGTAAATGTGGTTACGACGCCATCGCGGCGGCATTGGATGCACACATTAAGTTCTGCGAAGATGCGCCAAAGCATGTAGAAGCGTTTTATCGCCTGTGGTTTGAGTCCCTCGAACCGGGCTCGGCGCTGAAAAAAGTCATTTTGGGTATTCACAAACGTCGCCGAGCGGACGTCATCAGCTGGATCGAGCAGGGCATTAAGCAGGGCGTGGTTCCCCCGTCAGTGAACAGTGCGTTGGTCGCCGACCACTTCACCGCATCGGTCAGCGGGATTGTTTATCACTGGATGTCTGATCCTGATAACCTCGATGAGATGCGCGGTTTGCATCAGTCACTTAAGCAAGTTATGCACGCTATGCTGCGTGGTTGACGGATCCCTCCGGTCATTTTTTCACAGGGTTAAGACTTGCAGTTTGCCCTGAGACTCGGCAATCTGTGGCCACACTTTGTCGAGTTCCCTGCCATGATCCGTTTCCAGCTCAATAATAATCCTGTTGATGTCGACGTTGATCCCGATACCCCGTTGCTCTGGGTAGTGCGCGATCACTTTAAGCTTAAAGGCAGCAAGTTTGGTTGCGGGATGGGGCTTTGTGGAGCCTGCACCATGCACATGAATGGCGCCGCAGTGCGCACCTGCACACTGCCTGTCGCGGCGGTTCAGGGTGCATCAATCACCACGATCGAAGGTCTGGGAACGCCGGACAAGCTTCACCCGCTGCAGCAAGCCTGGGTTGAGCACAGTGTGCCGCAGTGTGGTTACTGCCAGTCGGGTCAATTGATGTCGGCAAGCGCGCTGTTAGCGACAAATCCCAACCCCTCCGACGCCGATATCGATACAGCCATGAATGGCAATATTTGTCGCTGTGGTACCTATGGAAAAATTAAATTAGCGATTAAAGCCGGCGCCCAGGCGATAAATTCCGCCACGGTTCAGACCTTTGATCCCCGTGCTGTGGAGACGCAGTCATGAATAAAGTCTCTTTAACACGACGCAAATTTCTCCTTTCAACCGGTATTGCCGCCACAGGACTAATTGTTGGCTGCTCTGTAACGCGAGCCAACGAAATCGGCTACAGCACAGTTGCCGGCGCATTCGAACCTAACTCTTTTATCCAAATTACGTCTGATAGCGAGGTTATTTTTTACTTGCCCAACAACGAAATGGGGCAGGGGATTCTCGACGGTCTAACGACACTGATCGCCGAAGAGTTGCGTGTTGAGCCCGGAGCCATCGACGTTCGCCACGCGCAACGGCATGAAGACTACACAAATCCAGAGATGGGCATGCAGGCCACCGGCGGCAGTAATGCCGTGCGCGGGCAATTTTTACCCCTGCGCCAAGCGGCGGCAAATGCAGCCGCGGCAGTGCGCAATGCCGCAGCACAGCAGCTCAATGTAGCCGCCGATAAAATTGTCTTGGTCAATGGCATGGTTGACGTTGATGGCAAGCGTTACCCCTACGGGCAATTTGCCAGCCTCGCAGCGACGCTTCCCGTGCCGGAAAATGCGACCCTGCGCAGCGCAGAGCAGTTTGATCAGATAGGTCGCGAGCGGCCGCGCTTGGATGCGCTGGCTAAGTCCACTGGCACGGCCCTGTTCGGTATAGATGCAGAGGTCGACGATCTGTTGCGTGCCGTGGTGGTGCGATCGCCGGTGATTGGCGCTAGCCTGATCAGCTTTGACGCCACCGAAGCGCGCAAGCAGAGTGGTGTTGTCGCTGTCCTAGAAATTCGCAACGGTGTCGCTGTTGTAGCTGAGTCCTATTGGCAAGCGCGCAAAGCAGCGGCATTGGTTGACATCCAGTGGAGTAAAACAGAACTCTCCTCCTGGTCGTCAGACACGCTCTACGAAAAATTTGTTGAGACGTTGAATGACACAAGCCAGAAAGGGTTGGAGTGTTGTAATGAAGGCGAAGGCGGATCTTTATTAGAGAACTCAGCTATCGTCGCCGTCGCGGATTACTACGCGCCCTATCTTGCCCATGCCACGATGGAGCCAATGAACTGTACTGTGCAAATTGATGGCGACCGCTGCGCTATTTATGTCGGCACTCAGTCGGTTCAAGTCTCTGCGGGCGCAGCTGTTTATTATGGTGATTTCGACGCTGGTAAAGTTGCCATGCACCCAGCCTTCCTCGGTGGTGGTTTTGGCCGCCGAGTGATTGGCGATGATGTTGCCGAAGCTGTTGTGATTGCCAAACAAACTGGCCGCAATATTCAAGTGGTTTGGAGCCGTGAGGATGATATGACGGCCGATTTTTACCGACCAGCAGCTCTGGTGCGCATGCAGGCGGGCGTCTCCGAACAGGGGGTTATTGAAACTTGGGCAGTGCGCCGCGTCGGCCCAAATACCATGAATTATGTGCTCGACGAGTGGGTTGATGCCTTGGCACCGGACTTTCTGAACAAGCGCTTTGTGAACTGGTTGAGCAAATTCCCTCATTCGCTGTTTAACCGTTTTGTCGCCGACCCGAGCTCCGGCGACGGTATTTATACGGATTACGACACAGCCAACAAAGCCGTCTATCACGTGACCCAAGATCCAGGCCTGCGCACCGGTTTTTGGCGCTCTGTAGGCAACTCGTCCAACGCATTTTTTAAAGAGTCATTTATTGATGAGCTCGCCCACCGCGTGGGTATGGATGAAGTGCAATTTCGCCTCGCCAATATGCAGAAAAATCCGCGGTTGAAAAAAGCGACCGAGCTTGCCGCCGCAAAAGCTAACTGGGGTCAGCCACTTCCAGCGGGTCATTTTCACGGTCTGGCGACGCACAGCTCGTTCGGTTCAGCCGTGGCACAGATTGCAGAAGTGTCGATTGAAAACAACACGATTGTTGTCCACCGTGTTACCGCAGCGATTGACTGCGGTATGGTGGTCAACCCAGGAATTGTTCGCGATCAAGTCGAGGGCGGCATTATCTACGGCCTAACTGCGGCGCTTTACGGTGAAGTCACTCTGCGCGACGGCGTGGTTCAGGAAACCAATTTCCACACCTATCCGATGCTGAGAATGGCCCAAGCGCCCACCGTGGACGTTCATATTGTTGATAGTCAAGAGCATCCAGAAGGGGTTGGCGAGCCGGGCCTGCCGCCGATAGCACCGGCTGTGGCAAACGCGATTTTTAAAGCGACAGGGCAGCGATTACGCACGTTACCGCTCAAACTGAGTTAGTGCAAAGGGGCGTTGCCGCGATGAATAACCACCTTGTGCAACTGCTAAAAAAGTGGCACCCCGAGCGCGACACGCGCCTCTGGGTGCTGGCGACCGTCTACAAAACCATAGGCCCCAGCTATCGCAAAGCAGGCGCTATGATGCTCTTCAACGACCTTGGCCAGCATTATGGCCTGCTCAGTGGAGGGTGTTTAGAAGCGGATATTCAGCGCCAAGCCGCGCGTGTAATCCGCAGTAAGCGGTCACTTACGGTTTGTTACGATGGTCGTGATGAAGACGATATCGCTTTCCAATTGGGTATCGGCTGTGGCGGCACAGTGCACATTTTACTGCAACCTATCCTCCCTGAACTGAATTACCTCGACTTAGGAACTGTTTATCGAGATTTAAGTGACGGTGGTCATGGCCTCTATTGTCAACAAATTGACGAAGACGCTGCCGTTAAAAATACCTGGCAGACATCGCCTCCAGTCCATCGCGATGGCGGCGCGAACCTAGTGACCAAAGGCAGTGAAATATGGCTGCAAACCGTTCTTAAACCACCGCCGCACTTACTGCTCGTCGGCGGCGGTGTCGATGCGCAGCCACTAGTGGCACTTGCTGTGACCCTCGGATGGCAAGTCAGCCTGTGGGACTCAAGACCTGCCAATGCCCGTCGAGAATACTTTCTGGCCGCTACAAATATCCTTCGTGAGCCCATTGAGTCGCTGCACGATAATCCCACGCTCGCCACCTGCGATGCGGCCATCGTGATGTCGCACAATCTGCAAATGGATGCCGCGGCCATTAACCTATTACAAAAATCCAACGTAAAATATCTTGCCCTGCTCGGCCCCACGACACGTAAACAGCAGGTCTTACAGCTGGCGCAGTTGACCGAGCAGACATTGGCCATTCCTATTGCTGGGCCAGCGGGTTTAGATCTCGGGGGCGAGCTTCCTGAAGCGATCGCGCTGTCAATATTGGCCGAGTGCCATGCGCGATTGCAGAGGGCCAGCGGTCAATCGCTGAGTGGTATCTTGAACACGGATCTCCCCTAGCCAAATGGAGTATTTGTCCATGCCGGTGATTAACGCAGTGATTTTAGCGGCAGGTTCAGCCAGTCGTTTCGGTGCCGCCAAGCAACTGCTTTGCCACAATGGAAAGTCACTGGTGCAGCGTTGTGTTGATGTGGCAAACGCGGTTTTTGACACGAGAGTAGTGGTAGTGGTCGGCGCCAATGGGCAAGAGGTGCAGTCTTCCATTCACTCTGCAGAGGCCATCGTTAATCCTCAGTGGCAACAGGGCCTTGGTACGTCTCTCGCCTGCGGTGTTCTCACGCTGGATACACAGTGTGACGGAGTCTGTATTTTACTTGCTGACCAGGTAGAGATAACAGCTGACCACTTAACCGACCTTGTCAATGCCTTTGATGGCCATAACACAGTGTGCGCCCAATACCGCGGTCGCCGAGGTGTGCCGGCCATTTTCCCCCGCGCTTTGTTTGCCGAACTTGCTCATTTGTCGGGAGATACGGGCGCCAAGTCGCTGCTGCAGCGATTGACCGACAATGTCATTGCAATCGACATGCCTGAAGCGGCAATCGATATCGATACTCCAAAGGACTGGGCCAATTATCTTGAGCGGCAAAACCCCAGTAATATCAGCCTCGACTGACAAGCTTTTAGACGATAGAGTGCAGAAGCGTTTAGCCATAACCATGCAGACTTGCCAACAGCCCCATTCATCGAATATGCCTTGAACGGGAACCCGCGGCAACCTAAGCTGATCCGTGAGCTAGATCTATAACAATAATTAACAATTAGGGGGTCTCATGGCCGGTTCTACGCAAGAAACATCCAGCGCCACAGTGGCAAATGGTCAACCACAGGGAAAACAGACGTTCGCGTTTATTGCGATGACCTGTTTGTTTTTCTTCTGGGGTTTTATCACCGTTTTAAACGACATTTTAATTCCGTTCTTGAAGGAGTCTTTTGACCTGAACTACACGCAAGCAATGCTCGTGCAGTTCTGCTTTTTTGGCGCCTATTTTATTGTCTCCCCGTTTGCTGGGCGCATCATCGACAAAGTCGGCTATCAGCAGGGCATCGTTTTAGGCTTGCTGACAACAGCATCAGGCTGTCTTTTGTTCTACCCTTCTGCCGGTTTCCACTCGTATGCTCTGTTTTTGTTTGCCTTCTTCGTGCTAGCAGCGGGTATCACCGTTCTGCAAGTTGCGGCAAACCCCTACGTTGCTGCGCTAGGATCCGAGAAAACCGCTGCAAGTCGCTTGAATTTGGCGCAAGCAGCAAACTCCTTTGGTACTACCGTTGGTCCATTGGTAGGTTCGGCATTGATTTTGGGCGTTGTTGCCACAGACGCATCTGCCGTGCAAATGCCCTACGTTATGCTCGGCGGACTTTTGGTTGCTGCCGCGCTGGTATTTAGAAGCATAAAGCTGCCCGTACTTGAGCATGTTGAAAGCCAAGAATCAGACAGCGACGACAGCGTGTGGAATTATCGTCATCTTGTTCTTGGTGCGCTGGCGATTTTCCTCTATGTTGGCGGTGAAGTCTCGATCGGGAGCTTCCTTGTTAACTATTTTTCAGAAGAGTCCATCGCCGGGTTAAGTACCGCCGATGCCGGTGAAATGGTTGCTTACTACTGGGGTGCCGCATTGATTGGCCGTCTCGTGGGTGCCGCATTGATGAACTACATTGCTGCCACAAAATACCTTGCCGTCAATGCACTGATTGCGATGGTGATGATTCTGGTCAGCATGAACACCACCGGCAGCGTCGCCATGTGGTCAATATTGGCCGTCGGCTTCTTCAACTCAATCATGTTTCCAACCATTTTTACTCTCGCTGTTAATGGCCTCGGCTCAATGACCAGCAAAGGGTCTGGCTTAGTCTGCCAAGCTATTGTGGGTGGCGCATTAGTGCCGCTAATTCAAGGCTTAGCCGCAGACACTGTCGGCATTCAAATGAGCTTCGCCGTACCGCTAGTGTGTTATATCTACATCGGCTGGTATGCATTGCGCGGTGCACAGGTTAAAGCATAAGGTCATGGCCCTCATCACTGTGTTGCCAACAGAGACATTTGCGCCACACAGTGACTGCCTCGGCTAAGCGAGAGCTTGAGTGGCAGACAGTTAAAAAAAACGGCGATATCACTGTATCGCCGTTTTTTTGTGTCTGTTGCTGAGAGGTTAAGTGCTAGAGCTGAAAGAGCTTATTGGGTTGCACATGGATTTGATGCGAGTGAATCATAAGATTCGTCAGCCACAGAGTGTAGTCAGACGACTCTCTGAGTAGCATCTTCACATTCTCGTCATTGGCTTCTGCACGAAACGCGCGTCTAAAGAGTGGCGAGTAATAAAGCGCTCGGCCAAAGTATGCGGGGACATCCGAAAAGGCTGTGCGCATTTCATTAAACTCTTCACGGCTATCGACCATCGTCGGTAAAATAACCACAGGCGGTGGCTTCGGGCCATTAGATGCTTGGTTCTCTTCGAATAGCTGATGTAGTGCGTCAAGAAACTTTCTTGTGGCAAATAGATCAGCATCGCTCACCGATGTAGGCACAAAGATAATATTGGAGTTCATGAAAAATGAGCTGCGGACAGGATCGCTGCCCGCCGGGCTATCTATGATAATGTAGTTATTTATATCGCGAAAATGCTCTTTAGACTGAACATGGTTGGTGATTTTTGCATTGTTGGGAAAACCATTGCCAAGAAAAAAATCATTGTCTTGAACTACGCTGAACCGATGATTAGTAAAGCGTTTCAGCGAGTCGCTACTGGTTGCCTGCGGGTCAAGATCTATCAGCTCGATCTTATCTCTACCAGATCGAGTCGCTAAACCAAGGCCCATAAGCAGCGCCAAGGTACTTTTCCCGACACCGCCTTTAGAATTGGCAAATATTGCTGTTTTTGTAATACCGAGCACAGTGTAGGTTCCGCAATCTTGGAAATTTTAAGTAAGCGATAAGTTCAGTATGAAAACAGAACTTAGTTTACGCTATTCTGGTCGTCTGAGAAGTTACTGCCCAGTGATGCAGTAAACGCTTCCAATCGGTCAGAAACAACTTTCTTATTCTCTACTCCGTCGCTGCCCCAATCGGTTGAAATCTCACCTACTAATTTCGCACCTTCGATTGTCTCAAGCGAACCGTAATGAATCTTTCCACGAATCTTTCCAGACGAGCACACAGTCAACTTGCCGGTAAGCGTGAGAGTATCTTCAACAATGCCCTCGACAGTTGCAGTTTCACCTGAAATATCACCTTGGACCACACCGTTAGGCCCTACGATTAAGTGCTTAACGGAAACCTTACCCACAATCTTGCCATCAATCCGAGCAGTCCCTTTAATGGAGAGAGACGCGCCTTCGAGATGTGTACCTTCGCCGACGTAAAATTCGTATTGTTCATTAATATCTGACATATGCTTCTGCCCTAACTTATTATTATCGAGAGTTTGACTCCACGCACCTCGCTCGGCCCCAAACGGAAACAGCCCCTGTCGGAACACTTTCAGTGGACGTCATATCGTTATCATACTTTATATAAAGATCGACAGCATTCTAAAATTGTTAAATGATCTTCTTTAATAGGGCCTCAAAATGTGCAAAAAAGCAATCATTTCAACACTAGAGCTCATCGCCAAATAACGAGTTCAGCGCAGCGCCGATAAATCGGGTAGGCAAGGTACTCTTTTAAGCAAACATGCATAACTAAAACTCCCGAGTTTCACCGATAGAGAGAACCCAACTATTATCATCACCTAAAGCCGTTGATAGCGCGGCCGCTTTAAAGCGTTTGGGCGGCTCCGCAAGGGGCTCATCAGACAGGTCAAAGGTGCCAAAATGCATTGCCATAGCCACCTTAGCTTGCAAATCGACTGCTGCCTGGGTCGCCTCTTCGGGATTCATGTGAGAGGCCTTCATCATCGCGTTTGGCTCGTAAGCGCCAATCGGAACAGCGACTAAATCAAAGGGCCCAATTTTTTCACCAATCTCTTTAAAACCGTCAAAATAACCGGTGTCGCCCGAAAAATAAAAGCGCTTATCAACCCCTGACACAGCCCACGATGACCACAACGCCTTTCGCGCATCGGTCAAACTGCGTTTACTCCAGTGCTGTGATGGAAGGCAGTAAATAGTCGCCCCTTTAAAGTCGACCGAGTCGCCCCAATCCAGCGCCTGCACCTCAGTAATACCATTTTTTTGCAGCAATTCAGCATTAGCGAGAGGAACAAAAAATACCGTCTCACTGTTCAGTTTTGCCAATTTACGCAATGTTGGCAGATCGAGATGGTCATAGTGATTGTGAGATATAACAACAAAATCGATACGTGGTAAATCCTCAATGGCTACCCCAGGATCAACCCAACGACTTGGGCCCACCAATGGAACTGGGCTCGGTGTTTTTGACCAAATAGGATCTGTTAAAAAATTGATGCCATCCATCTGCACCAAAAGAGTGGCATGACCAATCCACGTAACGGTAGGAACAGTGCTATTCAGTCGCAACAGATTACCATCATTAGCAATTTTTTCAGGCGCGCCAGCATTACTGCGCAAAAAAGTACCAAAGCGACGCAAGAAAAAGGGCACCCGCACAGCAGCCGAGCCATGGGAGAGATCGCCATTAGTATTGGTAAATCGGCCCTCAGAATCTTTCGGCGCGCCATCGAACAGCGGTTCAGATTTCTCCTCCGCCTGCAGTGAGACAATAGCCATAATAAAACCCAAAGAAAGAATAAAGCGTGATAATTGTTTTATGAGCATTTGTAACTCCCCCAAGGCCACTTATTCTAAACCAAATAGTGATGATTTGAGGAGGTTTCTGCGCTTGACTGCAAGTCTAAAAAGGTAGGCCTTGTTCGTCTGCGTGCCGTATCTCCTTCTGCGGATATCACGACGAGTAGATTGACTGGCCCAACTTACGCTCCATATAGCTAAAAGGGCATCAAATCCTGATGACACAGACGATCAATTTTGGCGTTTTCCATGGCCTTACAGTAGTTCAGATAGCCGATTGCTTGGGTATATCCGAATCAACCTTGTATGGCAAACAGAACGAGTATAAGGAGTTTATGGATGCTATAAAAAAGGGACGCGCTGAAGGCTTAAACAAGGTCTCTAATGCACTCTTTGAGAAGGCTACTCAGGGCAATGTTACGGCTATGATCTACTACCTAAAGGTTAGAGATAGACAGAACTGGGGCGAGAACCAGCCTGACGTTTTGAGAGAAATACCACCTATGCAGATTGTTGTGAGTAGCATTTAGTGAGATACGCTAAGCTGTTTTATTCAGACTGACAGACCCAAGTCGAGATAACATCAGGACCATATTGAGTAGAGGCACCCTGATAGACTGCGAGTTTACCCATAGTTGCGCCGTGTTCGTCTGCCAAGCGAAATGCTATTTTTTTCCCAAAGTTACTATGTTCAATTGTTATGCCTAGATTATTCTTATTGATGGTATCTACTCTCTGTATCGAATTTGGCTCGTCATCGTAATCAGCTGGACCTGCCGCACATCCTCCCATGAGTATCACTTGAAGTAAAAGTAATCGTTTCATATCTAAACAATCTCCAGATGGATTTACTTTTAATGATAAGACACACAATTATTTGCTCATGGTTATCTCTTTGATCTCATCACTGACTATAGATACACGCCTCATAAGAGTGGCGCCACCCTGTATAGGATCACCCCACCAAACGCCTGATATAACGTAATAACCACCATTAGGAAGATTCTCAAATTTGAATCTACCATCAACATCACATACTGTGCCTAGAAAAGTTTCAGTATATCTTGGATCAGCATCATCAAGCCGTCTACTTGTATTATGTCCAGAGTCTCGACTTTGGTATAAATACTCTATTCTTTCATCTGCATAACTGCTTTTTGGAACTAATTGCACTGGCTGTCCAGCACATGAAACAATCCCCCCATCTTGTTTGCGTATGAAGGCGTTACCAGTAATTGTTCCAACTCCCTGCTGATCAAACCAAGATACCTCCTCTGGATTATATGTCGATGTTGTTTTATAAGTTGGAGAGGCCGAGCGATTGATATCCTCCTGATTGGTAAGATAATATCCTTTCGCTGTCATACATTTACTCATCAAACTGACCTTCTGGAAGCCCTCCTGAATACCAGAGCTGATGGGGCTATCGAAAGCTCCCATTGGAGTATATGCACCCCTCGATGCTTCGTACTCACATTGATTCCAATCTTTTTGCGCTTGCTGTTGGGAAACTGATGGGTTGTACCAGACGTTTGTCGAGGTTGCACATCCTGATATGAGTATCATGACTCCGATTGGCTTGAAAATACTTTTCATAATCCTGCCCCTTTATTAATTACCTAATCATAACTTAATACCCCATCCATTCAAATCATGGCTGCATCGAGGTGAGAGATATGCAGATTGTTTTAACTGGCGTTTAATAAAGTCGTTTCACTGTTCTTCATAGACAAAACCAGTCACCGTTGAATAGAATCTATTCCTCTTCGTTATCTTGGTCCTCATGCTCTTCGAGTTTTTCTTGATACTCCTCTTCAGAGAGTTTGTGCCAACCGATACATTTACCAGTTGGACTTCTTCCGCAACCACATTCCATATCTATATCCCTTTATTTTAAGTTGATGATTCTATATCAATTAGGATTTCTTTCGATCGAGCAAGGTTTATCTTTTGGATAATTGTTTGACTCCGAAATAGCTCAAATAGCTCAACTACCAATAAGCCAGCAATCAAAAGCCAGCCATAGTTAAAAAAATAAGCAATACCGATAATCATAAGTAGCAGTGTAAGCAAGCCTCTAAACCATTTCCCCACATAGAAGTGATGTAAGCCGCAGATGCAGAACCAATTAAGCGTGGCGTAAGTGTCAGGGTCTTTAACGGTGGACCGCACTAAACGATGGTATCTCTCGCGGCCTTGTGGGCTAAGTTTGCCGACGCGAGCCCTTAAGTCTTCTTCTTCTTTAGAAAGTTGCTCTGCTAAACCCATTTTAATTCCTCTCAGGAATTGGATCAGATATCTTCTTTACACAGTCTGGATCAGTACATTTTTTAATTCGTAAGATGCCTAATCGCCACCCATGATATGCACCAAATTGTATAATTGCCTGCTTAGTGTATTCAGAGCAAGTTGGCTCAAAATTGCACTCAAGAGAAAAAAGTGCCTTTGATCCACCCTTTTTTTGATAATACTGAATTAGCTTAATAGATATCTGTTTAAGCACGTCTAACTTGATGACCTGCCAAAAGTAACTATCATTGCTTCTCGAGTCCAAAATAATAAAAATCTCTTATTCTCAAGAACCTGAAAAACTACTTGCCAGCCTTTGGCGGCCTCTTCATTTAGAGTGGCCTCTATCTTTTTCAAAGGCATTCCCGCAGAGCCCAGTACAAGAGTGCCGCAACCACTCTCAGTGATATGTAGTATTTTATATTCATCGTACATTTCAGCTTCCTTCCGTTTATTGATCACCTAATCATAGCCGAATAGCCCATCCATTCAAATAAAATCTAGATCGAGGTGAGAAGTTCTTGAGGCTTATGTTAAGGGTAAGTTTGAGGTATTTGGGGTTCTATCGGGAAGAGCTACATTTTCGTGCGCTGAAGTTGCCCACAGGTTGCCCAGCTAGGTGAAATATTTTTATTCTGCAGGCTAACTTGGATTAATTTACGTAGTGACTTGATTTTGCTGGGAATTTTGGTAGCTACGGGTGGACTTGAACCACCGACCCCAGCATTATGAATGCTGTGCTCTAACCAACTGAGCTACGTAGCCATAAAAACAAGACAGTCCCCGAGGTGGGGGCGCGCATTTTC
>Ga0102881_1000198_pt1 | contig 24721 bp, 25 predicted proteins | sample Colrivmeta1549B3_FD_78189 | JGI IMG/M metagenome (GOLD analysis project Ga0102881, IMG submission 78189) | Estuarine microbial communities from the Columbia River estuary - metaG 1549B-3 | ecosystem: Environmental > Aquatic > Marine > Intertidal zone > Estuary | place: USA: Columbia River...
AGCCAGAGCACGGTTTGAGCGAGGCGCGATTGGCGAAAGCTGACGTTTTGCTTTGGTGGGGTCATGCCGCGCACGGCGATGTTGATGATAAGATTGTGGAACGTGTGGCGGACCACGTGAATGCGGGTATGGGTCTCATCCTGCTACATTCTGCGCATTTTGCGCCGGTTTTTCAGGGGTGCAGGAAATTTGATTTCTTGCGACGAGAGCCATTCTGACCCCACTCAAGGAAGGTATTCCCGAGTTTCCGTTTTGGATGATTTGTTATTGCGTATTCGTTCTAAACAGGGCGTTAACGACCAAGGCTGAAATCATTCAAAGTTTATCTATCGGGAAACTAAGTTCGCTTATTGATCTCATTCTGTCCATTTGAAACATCAGCGAATTGCCCCGATTGATCATAGACTCTTAGGCCTTCACGGACTTCACGCAGTGCCGACAGGCGGGCCTTGGCAGAGGAAACACCCTCAATAGACGCGCGAAGTAATTGTTGATTTTTTTTTTTCAAGAGCATCCTGAATCGTCGCCAATTCATTTCCCGAAAGGTGCTGGAGAGCGAGGTCCTTGAAAATGGTTTCCTTGGAGGAGTAAAGATCATCGATTTCCTTGAAGTCACCGGCCAGAATCGCCGCGCGTTCTTTCCGTAAATGACTCATGAAAGCTATCGCTACCGTTGAATCAGGCATCCATGCGCACCTTCATTGCCTCAAAGAGAGCTTGGGCAAGGCCTATACCCCCTGCTTCGACCGATTTCATCGGCCTGCTCCCTTATTAAAAAAGAACTAAACTGATCCTCGCCGACGCCACCTCCAAAAGACTCCCGAGATGTGCCAAAACCAGCGGACTTCAGCATCTCTGCTAAAAACGTTGCCTCTAGTTTCTTGGCGGCATCTAAGAGCTTCATGTCCGTCGTCGAGTGGGAATTCAGGCGCGCAGATTGATGTGGTGCAGGCAGTACCGGTGTCATGGCCATGAGCAATCTCCAAATTATTTTTGTGAGTTTTCTCATAAACCGGTAAAGAAATTGTAAGCTTTGTAGTTCATTCCGAAGTCGAACAAAAATAGCTTGGATGTTGACATGACGGTCACCACAACGATGGGGCTTCAAGGGGCCTTTCACAAATTGACTGTAGATTCGCCGAAAGCACCCAAGGGTGATTTCTTGGCAGTTTTCGCGGTCGAACAACCATTGAGTGAGACTCCAGCGAGCGTTCAGGACATCGGGAAGGGTGCGATACTTGCTGTGGATTTACCGGATCGATTGCCTCACGAGACTGATACTATTGAAGAACAGCAAGAATTATCGCTTGATGAATTGTTTCCGACAGCACTCGTGCCCCGTCGCGGAAAAGAAGGCCTTTGCGACACGCATCGACCACGTGAGATATTATTGGCGAGTGAAGTTGTTCTACAAACGGAGAGTGAAGTTGCACGCGCCACGCAGAGTGAGGTTATTCGGAAAGAGGGCGGTGACGCTGCCTTACCATGGGGTAACGATACAGCCAGACCAATTGCGAATGAAGTCGTTCGGGCAGGGTCTGGCGATACTCTCCCTCAAAATAAAAATGTGCGCCCCACTTTCAATCTGGAAAAGGGCGATGACTTAGACTCAAAAACAGAACCAAAAATTGACGGAAAAGCAGTGGATTCTGGAGTGGCACGGCCGTCGCTTTTGGCGGCGGCACCTCAACGCTCGAGCGAATATTTGCAATCGCATGTGAGACATCAATCTCCGACAACGCCAGAAGTTACTATTCCGACTAAAAATTTCTCGCGGCCTGAGCCAGTTTTCTGGAATAAAAGTGAGCAAGTAGCACCGACAAAAGTCGAAAATGCAAAGGAACCTGTTGATGCTAGACAGAAAGTAGAAACCCTGGTTCGATTGGCGGTTGATAGGACCGATGTCCAACGCGAAGTTCGGCCCGGTTCTGGCAGTTTGGCCGAACAGCAACCCAGAGCGGCGCAAGTTTCTAAACCGGTCCCTGAGAAGGTATCAGTAGGCGCTTCAATGCAATCGATAGCCCTAGGTTTCGAGAAAGTTAGGCAAGAACCAGTTGGCGATACTGAAATCGTTCGGCAGAAAGCCAGCCCTGAAGTTATTCTTCGTGGGGTAACGCCACCTGTGTCGCAGCAATTTAGTCCCCCCGAAAAGAATACTATTTCCGAGAAGATGCCCGATTTTCCGAGACTGGATTTGGTAGCTGAAAAACGCGTGCAGAAATCTAAAATAGCTGAACCAGACGCGGAGAAAGACCGCAAAGCACCCAATGAGATATCACCTCGTGAGGTGCGAAACAGACCAGACTTTACTTATACGCAAGCGATAGCGGCCCCACGTGAAACTCAGGCATCAGTGTTGCAATTTGAAGTATTGGAAGAAGGTCAGTTAAATCATGCTTTTGATCGCAGTATTCATGAGGGTAGCGTTAGCTTTGAAAGGCTACAAGGCATAGCGGCGAATACCGCGCCAATTGACGTGAAGCCCCATCAGCAAGCCAGCGTTGCCGCGTCCGTCGGGCAAAAAATTTCAGCTGCGATCGGACACAAACCAGATGGGGTTACTGAAATTTCCTTGAACCCCGAGGAGTTGGGGCGCGTTCGTTTTTCAATGAAGACCCACGAGGGTTCGGTTGTGCTCATTATCGCCGCCGAGCGCGCCGAAACCCAGGACATTATGCGCAAGAATATCGAGTCCCTATCTCAAGAGTTTAAGAGCCTTGGATTTACGGACATTGGTTTCCAGTTCCAAGGGCACGGGCAAAGCCGTGAACGAGACAACAACACAGGAACGACGATTGTGAGCGACCAAGTACCAGAACCCGCCATCGAAATCGCCGATTCGGAAAATGAACAAATCGGAGAAGATGGCTTGGACTTAAGATTATAGAGGTAGACGATGGAAATTAATTCACAGAGCTTTTCACAAGCTACGACAGGGAATACCGCTGCGGCAGGATCTAGCGCCAAGGCGATAAGTTCTGACTTCGAAACATTCTTGAAAATGTTGACGGTCCAAATGCAGAATCAGGATCCGTTGAATCCGGTCGATTCCTCTGACTATGCGGTTCAGCTCGCGACATTCTCTGGGGTGGAGCAACAAGCGAAAACCAATTCTTTGCTTGAAGGTTTGGCGGAGATTATGGGGGCAAGCGGTATGGCGCAAATGGCGGCTTGGGTCGGAAAAGAGGCACGGGCGCCCGCCAATGGATATTTTAACGGGGATCCGATTACGATTGCACCCAATCCAGTTAGTATTGCTGACAATGCTCAAATAATTGTCAGCAATGCGGACGGCGTTGAAGTTGAACGATTTGACGTGCCTATCAGCGCTGATCCATTTGTTTGGACCGGAATTGACGCAAATGGATATCCTCGCGAGACTGGTCTTTATAGCTTTGAGATAGAGAGCTATGGCAATGGCGAGCTTTTGGCGCGTGATCCAGTCGACGTTTACAGCAATATCACTGAGGTTCGGAGCCAAGCTGGGGAAACGATTTTGATCCTCCGTGGCGGCGTCGCAATATCATCCAATCAAGTGAGCGCACTTCGCGACCCATCTCTCGTATCACAATGACATAGTTAGCCAGAACAGGGCGCTGGTTATGCCGGCGCCCACCAGGACCCACCCGAATTTCTCAATGCCGCGATTTGGTGTTTGAACTGACGTGTTGCTATTTTGCTGGATCAATGCCGCCTGCGCAATCGATGGGAGCAGCGGCCCAAATCGGGACAGTATACGTGCGGTCTTTACTAAGTCTTTCATGAGCGCCTTGGGTCCAATTGACTCTTTGATATATGCCTCAACGACGGGTTGAGCGACTTTCCAAATGTTCATGTTGGGATCAAGCGAACGCGCAACACCCTCAACAACGACCATCGTCCGCTGAAGCAAAATGAGCTCGGTACGTGTCTCCATACCAAAGCGTTCGGTGACTTCAAAAAGATACGCGAGTAAACGCGCCATAGAAATGCGGCTCGCGTCCATGCCAAAGATTGGCTCGCCAACTGCCCGAAGGGCGCGCGCGAATTCATCAACGTCTTTGTCGGCAGGAACGTAACCTGCCTCAAAGTGAACCTCGGCAACGCGCTGATAGTCTTTGCGAATAAAGCCAAAGAGAATTTCCGCATAGACCCGCCGTGTATACTCATCGATGCGGCCCATGATGCCAAAATCATAGGCGACGACATCTCCGTTCGCAGCAACCTTTAGGTTCCCTTGATGCATGTCGCCATGAAAAAAGCCGTCTCTGAGGGCGTGGTTTAAGAAGAGTTGAAGCACGCGGGTCGCAATGGCGGTGCGGTCGTGGCCTGCTGCATCGAGGGCAGCGTTGTCGCCGATGCTCGTACCTTCTGCCCAGTCGAGCGTCATGACACGACGCCCCGAAAGATGCCAACGAATGCGCGGCACGGCAAAGCCTTCGTCGCCTTCCGTGTTTGCTGCGAATTCAGCCGCAGCCGAACTTTCCAACCTAAGGTCAAGCTCGCCGGCGACGACCCCATCAAAATGCTTGATCACTTCCAGCGGTCGCAGTCTACGCGACGCGGGAGACAAGAACTCGATCGTACGCGCCGCAAAATAGAAGGCGTCAATATCGCGCTTAAACGCCCGCTCGATACCCGGGCGAAGGACCTTCACCGCGACAGCGTCACCGTTTTCAGCAAGATGCGCCTTGTGGACTTGTGCCAAGGACGCTGCGGCGACGGGCTCTGAGAAACTGCTGAACAAGGTCTCAACAGGCTGACCGAGTTCGCGGAGGATTTCTGCCTTTGCCTCTGCCATTGAAAACGGAGGAAGCTTGTCTTGCAGAACACGAAGCTGATTGGCGAAATCATCGCCGACAACGTCGGGTCGGGTCGAGAGCATTTGCCCAAACTTGATGTAAGCGGGCCCAAGCGCATTAAGGGCGCGAGGTGCAGGTGGCATGGAAAGGTCACCCTTATAACCTAACCATTGAAATGGCCAAACGACCGCACGCAGAAATGCGCTCAGGACGGGTCCGACTTCGAACGCATGCAAGATGATCTTCATCGCGCCCGTACGTTCAAGCGTGGCACCCGTGCGGATCAAGCGAATGATATTGTGAGGTCCGCGCATCCTAGAGTTTCCACCCTGAATGCAGTGCCGCGATGCCCAGCGACAGGTTGCGATACTTCGCGTTTCCAAATCCTGCGGTTTTTACCATGCCTAGGAACGTTTCTTGGTTGGGAAATTTTCGGATCGACTCAACAAGATACTGATAGCTGTCGCGATCACCCGCGATCAACTGTCCCATCTGCGGGATCACGTTGAATGAATAAGAGTCATAGGCGGCTTGCATCATGGGATTCGGCAATTGGCTAAACTCTAATACCATCAATCGACCACCAGGGCGAAGCACGCGGTAGGCCTCGTTCAATGCCTCTTGCGGGCGGGTCACATTTCGGATGCCAAAAGAGATCGTATAGACGTCAAACGTGTTGTCCTCAAATGGCAGGGCCATTGCGTCGCCAACGACCCAATCAAGGCTACCCGACATGCTTTCGGCTTCGGCGCGTTGGCGGCCCGCAACGAGCATTGATTCTGTAATATCGCAAACTATCGCGTGGCCTGATCCCGCACGACCTAGGAACTTAAACGAGACATCACCAGTGCCACCAGCCACATCCAAGAGCTTTTGACCTGCGCGTGGGGCAAGCCAATCCATCATCGCTTCTTTCCAGATGCGGTGTATGCCGACAGACATGACATCATTCATAATGTCGTATTTACTGGCCACAGAGGTGAAAACAACCTGCACGCGGCCGGCTTTTTCATCTTCGCGAACGGTTTCAAAACCAAAGTGTGTCGTATTCTCGCTCATCGGGGCTTGTCGTCCTTTGCGCTGCACCCAACAATAGGGTTTGAAGCGCATATATCGCGCCCTGCCTGTTATAGAAAGTGTCCCATGCCCGAATTACCAGAGGTCGAGACGGTTCGTCGCGGTTTAGCGCCCGTTATGGAGGGGGTTGTGATTGAACTTGCTGAGGTAAACCGTCCAGATTTGCGTTGGCCATTTCCAGAAAGCATGGCTGAACGTTTGACAGGAAAGCAGATTTTGCAGCTTCGACGCCGGTCGAAATACATTCTGGCTGACCTTGATAGCGGCGAGACGCTCTTGGTCCATCTTGGGATGTCGGGCCGCATGACAATTTCGGGGCACACCGTTGGAGAGTTTCATCATCCGCACCCGACACCCGCCAAACACGACCATGTTGTCTTCCATATGGCGAATGGGGTTCGGATTACGTTTAACGATGCGCGGCGCTTTGGTGCGATGGATTTGATGGCGACGGGCCAAGAATCAGATTTCTGGCTGATCAAGGATTTGGGGCCCGAACCATTGGGGAATGAATTCGATGGGGGGTATCTGAAGGCGCGGCTCAAGGGACGCAAAACGCCAATCAAAACAGCGCTTCTGGATCAGCATATCATTAGTGGTCTGGGAAACATCTACGTTTGCGAGGTGCTTTACCGCGCGGGTATTCATCCCGCACGCAAAGTTGGCGAATTAAGTGGCAAGCAAGTCGAATCTCTCGTTCCTATTATTCGTGACGTTTTGAACGAAGCGATTGAGGCGGGTGGCTCGTCGCTTAAGGATTACCGCAAAGCGGATGGTGAGTTGGGATATTTTCAGCACAGCTTTGCGGTCTACGATCAAGAGGGAAATCCTTGCCCAACACCTTTGTGTGAAACGAAAATAACCCGAATCGTGCAGTCGGGACGTTCATCTTTCTTTTGTGCGCAATGCCAAAGATAGCTTGATCCGGCGGTTGGGTTCGTTAATCAGTCAGGTCTGAACATGGCTACTTGGACTGAAAAATGGCATTTAATACCATCATCGTCGAAATCTCGGATTATATTGCAACGATTAAGCTGAATCGTCCCGACGCGCTGAATGCGATCAACGCCAAGTTGCTGGCCGAAGTGTGCACAGCGCTGGAAGAGGCCGATGCCAGTGACAAGGTGCGTTGCATTATTATTACGGGCTCGGAAAAGGCTTTTGCCGCTGGGGCTGACATCAATGAGATGGCCGAAAAATCCTTTGTCGATATGTACACAAAGAATTATTTCGCGGCGGAAACCACGCGATTTAACAATACCCGCAAACCAATTATCGCCGCGGTATCAGGTTATGCATTGGGCGGTGGTTGTGAACTTGCGATGATGTGCGATTTCATCATTGCAGCCGACAACGCAAAATTCGGCCAGCCAGAGATCAACCTCGGCGTCATTGCTGGCATTGGCGGCACGCAGCGGCTTTCGCGTTCCGTTGGGAAGGCCAAAGCAATGGATATGAACCTGACTGGACGTTTCATGGATGCTGCCGAAGCGGAGCGCTGTGGACTTGTGAGCCGTGTTGTTCCTGTGGCCAAACTGCAAGCAGAGGCCCGTCAGGCTGCTGAAAAGATTGCAGAGAAATCCCAAATTGCAGCGATTGCGGCGAAAGATGCCGTAAATCGTTCCTTTGAGACAACTTTGGCCGAAGGTGTGAACTACGAGCGCCGTCTGTTCCAATCGCTCTTTGCGACCGAAGATCAGAAAGAAGGCATGTCTGCATTCTCGGAAAAACGCGAAGCGCAGTTTCGCGACCGCTAAACAATTTGGGGTTTTCTTTGGGGCACAATTGCCCTAGAGGAGGCCCATACATGCGCGTGAGGTCCGCTTTGACCAGAATCAGCCGGTTCCCAAAACCCGGCTCGGGCCAATTGCGCAGATGAATTTTTATTGACCCGAAAGAGGGAACTGAGACATGGCAAATACACCACAAGCTAAAAAACGCGCCCGTCAAAACGAAGCACGTTTTCAAGTCAACAAAATGCGCCGTTCGCGTATCCGTACATTCTTGCGCGCTGTAGAAGAAGCAATTGCTTCTGGCGACCAAGCTGCTGCGGCAAAAGCATTGCAGGCTGCACAACCTGAGTTGATGCGCGGCGTCACAAAAGGCGTGGTTCACAAGAACACGGCTGCACGTAAAATGTCCCGTCTGGCATCCCGCGTAAAAGCTATCGCATAAGCGAGAATCGCGGCAATCTGTTGCCGTATTACACAAGTCAAGAAGCGCGCTAGCCCTAGCGCGCTTTTTGTTTTTCTGACCGCCGTTGATGAGTTTTTGCATCTTTTCAAAGGGGTCATAGATTCTTTTTCACGAACACCCGAGTCAAGCGCGATGTTGTGTTGATGCCACCGCTGAGAGCTTGCTAACTTACCCAAGCGATTCACATCGTTCCGGGGGGACATGAGGGGAATCGGACAGTCACAGCAGCAGTGGTTACCCATTGCACCGTTCGTGTTTGTCCGCCTTTTCATGCAAGGTGATTCACTGGTTGCAGGACGTTTGCATCAGGGAATCAGTTTGTGTCGAGTGCTGCTTAGGCTCACTTGAAGGTCCTTAGCCCCGTGATTGCTGATATTGATTTTGTCGTGCGCCCTGCGCCGGCCTTTTTGATGAAGGCTCAAGAGTTTTGCGCAAGTCAGGCGCGCCCGAGACCGACTGCTCGGACGACCTGTTGTTTTGTGCGATTGAGCATGTGGAAAGTAGCTGCGAGCTTTGCGCGTGGTCTGAGGTTGGTTAGTGCAGAAACGGGACAAAAATGACGAACGACATGTGGGCAAAGGTTTTGGACGGCTTGAAGGCAACTGTAGGTGCCAATAACTTTTCAAATTGGATTGAGCCTTTAGAATTCGTCGAGCTGTCTGGCACCGTGGCAAAATTCAAAGTGCCCACAACCTTTATTGGAAATTACGTTCAGCAGAATTTTGGCGAACAGATCATCTATCAGATCAATCGCGCTGGAAAATCTGTAAACCGCGTGACCTTTGTGCCGTCAGGCGCGGCTCGCACTGCGTCGAAGCCCTCGGCAAACGCTGCACCAAAGCCAACCTCTGTCGATGATATCCAAGGCTCGCCTCTTGACGCACGTTTTACCTTCGACACTTTTATTGTCGGTAAGCCGAACGAGCTTGCCAATGCCGCCGCGCGTCGTGTTGCCGAAGGCGGCCCCGTGACGTTTAACCCGCTGTTTCTTTATGGTGGCGTAGGTCTCGGTAAAACACACCTCATGCATGCGATTGCTCATGAATTGCAGCGCCGTAGCCCAGAATTGAACGTCCTCTATCTCTCTGCGGAACAGTTCATGTACCGTTTCATCACCGCCTTGCGTGATCGCAAGATGATGGATTTTAAACAGATGTTCCGTTCTGTTGATGTTCTGATGGTGGACGACGTGCAGTTTATGGCGGGCAAAGACAGCACGCAGGAAGAATTCTTTCACACCTTCAACGCCCTTGTTGATGGCAAGAAACAGATCATCATTTCCGCTGACCGCGCTCCTGGCGAGATCAAGGACCTTGAAGAGCGGATTAAGTCACGGATGCAAAGCGGCCTTGTCGTTGACTTGCACCCAACCGATTACGAACTGCGCCTTGGCATCTTGCAGTCAAAGGTCGAAGTGTACCGCGGCCAATACCCTGGCCTTTCGATTGCGCCTGGTGTTTTGGAATTCCTCGCGCACCGCATCTCAACGAACGTCCGCGTTCTTGAGGGGGCATTGACCCGCTTGTTCGCTTTTGCGTCGCTCGTCGGCCGCGAAATCACGCTAGAACTGACGCAAGATTGCCTATCCGACGTGCTCAAAGCCTCTGATCGTAAGGTGACCGTCGAGGAAATTCAGCGCAAAGTGTCCGAACATTACAACATTCGCCTCTCCGAGATGATCGGGCCAAAGCGCGTGCGCAACTATGCCCGCCCGCGTCAGGTTGCGATGTATCTTGCAAAGCAGATGACCAGCCGTTCGTTGCCCGAGATTGGCCGCCGCTTTGGTGGGCGTGACCACACAACCGTGATGCACGGTGTGCGCCGCATCGAAGAGTTGAGGATTACAGACAGCCAAATCGCGGATGATCTGGAATTGTTGCGTCGCGCACTTGAGGAATAGGGCGTAAAGCCTTGACCCGAAAGCAACACTCTACGACAGTCTGACGAAAGCCCTTGCGAGGCGCTGGAAATGCGGTAGCTTTTCAGTCCCGAAGGCACAAGCCCAACACGATATGCGGAGCATGGGAAATGAAACTGAGTATTGAACGCGCAAGCCTCTTAAAGGCAGTCGCACAGGCCCAATCCGTTGTAGAGCGGCGCAACACGATTCCGATTTTGGCGAACGTCTTGATCGAGGCTGAGGGCGATAGCGTCCAGTTTCGCGCAACTGATTTGGACATCGAAGTTGTGGACCGTGCGCCTGCGCAAGTGACCCGCGCTGGTGCCACCACGGTATCCGCCGTGACGCTGAACGAAATTATCCGCAAATTGCCCGACGGCTCTTTGGTCACTTTGACCGAAGAAAGTGCGACAGGCCGTTTGACGATTGAAGCGGGCCGCTCGAACTTCTCCTTGGCGACATTGCCAAAAGAGGATTTCCCTGTGATGGCCTCGTCCGAATATGCCGCTAACTTCTCGGCCCCTGCGCCGATGCTGCGCCGTTTGTTCGACAAATCCAAATTCGCGATCTCGACAGAAGAGACCCGCTATTACCTCAACGGCGTCTACATGCACGTCGCTGACAGCGAAGGCGGCAAGGTGCTGCGTTGCGTGGCAACGGACGGTCACCGCTTGGCCCGCATCGACGCTGACTTGCCGCAAGGCGCTGGCGATATGGCTGGTGTAATCGTGCCGCGCAAAACTGTCGGTGAATTGCGCAAATTGCTTGAGGATGATGACATGCAGATTGCTGTGTCTGTGTCCGAGACAAAGATCCGCTTTGCGACGCCAAACATCACGCTGACCTCCAAGGTTATCGATGGGACTTTCCCCGATTACACGCGCGTTATCCCGCAAGGCAATACGCGCAAGCTCGAAGTTGACGCCGCTGATTTTGCAAAGGCCGTTGACCGTGTGGCCACCGTTTCGTCCGAACGGTCCCGCGCTGTGAAACTGTCGCTAAGCCAAGACAAGCTCATCCTTTCCGTCAATGCACCTGATAGCGGTGCTGCGGAGGAAGAACTGGCTGTGGCCTATAACGACGAGAACCTCGAAATTGGTTTTAACGCAAAATACCTGCTTGAAATCGCAAGCCAAGTTGACCGTGAAAACGCAGTCTTCATGTTTAATTCGTCAGGTGATCCGACGTTGATGCGCGAAGGCAATGACACTTCGGCGATCTACGTCGTCATGCCAATGCGCGTCTAAGGTCGGCGTGCCGCTTTTCGTCATGCCAGAAATCAAGTAAGGGTCGATGCATGTCGGCCCTTTCTTTATCTGATCTCACCCTCTCTCATTTTCGGTCGCACAAACGCGCCGTGATGGCCTGTGACGGTCGTCCCGTTGCCATTTATGGCCCTAACGGCGCTGGCAAGACCAATCTTTTGGAAGCTGTGTCTCTGCTGTCCCCCGGTCGTGGGTTTCGCAGAGCGTCGCCTGACGATTTGATCCGCAGGCCAGAGGCGCTTGGCTGGAAGGTCAAAGCCGAGTTGCAGTCGGGCCACCAGACTCACGAGATTGAGACATGGGCCGAACCGCAAGCCTCTCGCCAAGTTCGCATCGACGGCAAAGCCGCGCCGCAAGTGGCCCTAGGGCGCATCGCAAAAATTCTTTGGCTTGTGCCCGCGATGGACAGGCTTTGGCTCGAAGGGGCTGAGGGTCGTCGGCGTTTCCTAGACCGCACGACATTAAGCTTCAAGCCGACCCATGCCGAGGCCGTGCTGAGCTATGAAAAGGCAATGCGTGAACGGAACCGCCTCCTCAAAGACATGGTGCGCGATGCCCATTGGTATATCGCATTGGAACGGCAAATGGCCGAAGCGGGTGCGAAGATCCATATCAACCGCTGCAATGCGATTGACGAACTGACGGCAGCCCAAGACGCAACAAAAACCGCCTTTCCCACGGCAGAACTCACCTTGATGCACCCCGATCCCGCAGTTGAGGCGCCGCATGATCCCGAAGCTATCGCCGCCGCTTTTGCGGCTAGTCGCAGTCGCGATATGGCCGCAGGGCGCACGTTGGTCGGGCCGCACCGCGCCGATCTTGATGCGGTTTTTGCCGACAAAGGTGTGCACGCGAAGGATTGTTCCACAGGCGAACAAAAGGCGCTGCTCATTAGTCTCATCCTCGCCAATGGCCGCGCATTGATCCGCGACTTTGGTGCGCCGCCGATCCTGTTATTGGACGAGGTCGCAGCGCACCTCGACGCGACCCGCCGCGCGGCCCTGTATGACGAAATTTTTGCGCTGGGCAGCCAAGCCTTTATGACAGGCACGGGCCCCGAACTCTTTGCAGAACTAGGTCTACGTGCACAATATGCAGAAGTGACCGAAACCGAGGGCGTCTCGACCCTCTTTGAGAGGGCATCCCCATGACTCCACAGCGTGTGACCCTGATCACTCTGGGCGTATCGGACCTGCAAAGGTCGAAAAACTTTTACGACGCAATGGGTTGGAGGCCTACAAGCGAAGTGGAGGGGCAGGTGGTATTCTACCAAATCAATGGCCTTTTGTTTGGACTGTTTGGCCTTGAACCACTCGCAAAAGATCAAGGCCGCCCTGATGCGAAGCTTGGCACAGGTGCCTCCACTTTGGCGCAAAACTTTACGACAGAGGCGGAGGTTGACGAGGCCTATGCCCTTGCATTGAAGTGTGGCGCGACCGCCTTGAAAGCTCCAGAGAAAGTATTTTGGGGCGGATATTCTGGCTATTATGCCGATCCGGATGGACACGTTTGGGAACTCGCAATGAACCCGTTCTGGCAACTCAACCCCGATGGATCATTGACCTTACCTGAGGCTTAAGTGATGCACCTTTGGCTATTGTCATTGACCGATTTGGCGTGAGATGACGATGCGACACATAACCTTGCAGGACGCGCTTATTGATGACGATTTCAGTCTATGACCTGATGCTCTATGCGGGCGCGTTGCTTGTTCTGTTCCTCACCCCTGGTCCGGTGTGGGTGGCCCTCGTGGCACGATCGCTCTCGGGAGGATTTCACGCCGCATGGCCACTCGCGTTGGGTGTCGTCGTGGGTGACGTCCTTTGGCCGTTCCTTGCGATCCTTGGCGTGACTTGGATCGTCTCGGTCTTCTCAGGGTTCCTCGTTTTCCTCAAATGGGTCGCCTGCGCGACATTCCTTATCATGGGGTTTCTGATCATCCGCAGTGCTGGCGCGAAAATCTCGACGGATAGTGCGCTTACCAAGCCCGGAATGTGGGCGGGGTTCCTTGCAGGTCTCGCTGTCATCCTTGGCAACCCAAAGGCCATTCTGTTCTACATGGGCATGTTGCCGGGCTTCTTCGATTTGACGAAATTGACATGGGCCGACATCGCCGCAATCTGCTTTTTATCGTTCTTGGTGCCACTGATCGGTAACCTGATTTTGGCGGCCTCGATACACAAAGCCAAGGCGTTTCTGACCTCCCCAAAAGCCCTGCGTCGTACGAATATCACAGCAGGTTCACTGCTCATTTTGGTTGGTCTGGTTATCCCCTTCATCTAACGCAAAATATGGGGGTTTCACCGTGACAATCCCTGTCAAAACGCCTATATTTAGCGGGTAGAATAACAGGAAAATCCGCATGTCCGACGATAACGCCGAAAACGCCGCCTACGGCGCCGATTCTATCAAAGTTTTGAAGGGTTTAGATGCCGTTCGTAAGCGTCCTGGTATGTACATTGGCGACACTGACGATGGTTCTGGTTTGCACCATATGGTCTATGAAGCCGTCGACAACGGAATTGACGAGGCGTTGGCTGGTCATGCGGACCACGTTACTGTGACAATTCACGACGATCACTCGATTTCGGTGGGTGATAACGGGCGCGGTATTCCCGTAGATATGCACAAAGAAGAGGGTATTTCCGCCGCAGAGGTCATCATGACCCAACTGCACGCTGGCGGTAAATTCGACAGCAATTCCTACAAGGTTTCGGGCGGTCTGCACGGCGTGGGTATTTCTGTTGTGAACGCGCTTTCCGACTGGCTGGAGCTGCGCATTTGGCGCAACGACAAAGAACATTATTGCCGTTTTGAAGACTCGATCACCGTAAAGTCCCTTGAGGTCGTTGGCCCTGCGAATGGTCGCAAAGGGACTGAGGTGCGCTTTCTTGCATCCTTGCAGACTTTCTCGAACCTTGAATATTCTTTTGAGACTCTCGAAAAGCGTCTGCGCGAATTGGCGTTCCTGAACTCTGGCGTACGGATCATTCTAACGGATGAGCGCCCAGCCGAGCATTTGCGCTCTGAGCTGTTCTATGAGGGCGGCGTCAAGGAATTTGTGAAATATCTCGACCGCTCCAAAACTGCCGTGATGGACGAGCCAATCTATGTGGTCGGTGAACGTGACGACATCGGTGTCGAGGTCGCGATGTGGTGGAACGACAGCTACAACGAGATGGTTCTACCCTTCACCAACAACATCCCGCAACGCGACGGCGGCACCCATATGGCGGGCTTCCGTGGCGCGCTGACCCGTACGATCAACAACTACGCGCAGTCCTCTGGCATCGCGAAGAAAGAAAAGATCAGCTTCACAGGCGACGATGCGCGCGAAGGTTTGACATGCGTGCTATCTGTGAAAGTGCCGGACCCTAAATTCTCGTCCCAAACCAAAGACAAACTGGTCTCTTCCGAGGTTCGCCCTGCGGTGGAAAACCTTGTTGGTGAAAAGCTGTCGGAATGGTTCGAAGAGAACCCCACAATCGCCCGCCAAGTTGTCAGCAAAATCGTTGAGGCAGCACATGCCCGTGAGGCCGCCCGCAAGGCCCGCGAACTCACGCGCCGCAAAACCGCGATGGACGTGAACTTCCTCGCAGGCAAACTCAAAGATTGCTCTGAAAAAGATCCGTCAAAAACCGAAGTCTTCCTCGTGGAGGGTGACTCTGCTGGTGGGTCTGCACAGACTGGCCGTGACCGTGGCACACAGGCGATTTTGCCTCTCAAGGGTAAAATCCTCAACGTTGAACGCGCCCGTTTTGATCGTATGCTCGGTTCTCAGGAAATCGGCAACCTTGTGATGGCGCTTGGCACGGGCATTGGACGTGACGAGTTTAACATCAACAAATTGCGCTACCACAAGATCGTCATTATGACCGACGCGGACGTCGACGGGGCGCACATTCGGACCCTGCTTTTGACGTTCTTCTTCCGTCAGATGCCAGAGCTGATTGAGCGCGGTCACCTCTACATCGCGCAGCCGCCGCTCTATAAGGTGAGCCGTGGCAAGTCCGAGGTTTACCTCAAAGACCAAGCTGCGATGGACGATTATTTGGCCGAACAAGGCGCCGAAGGTACGATCCTGCGCCAAGGCAATGGTGAAGAAATCTCTGGGGCTGACCTGAAGCGCGTCATCGATGACGCTCGCCAGATGAAGCGCGTTTTGGACGCCTTCCCAACCCACTACCCACGTCACATTCTCGAACAGGCTGCCATCGCTGGCGCATTTGTTCCCGGTGTTGTTGAGAACGATCTGCAAGGCACAGCCGACCGCGTGGCCAAGCGTCTCGACCTTATCGCACAAGAATGGGAGCGCGGCTGGCAGGGTCGGATTACGCAAGACCAAGGCATGCGCCTCGCGCGTATTCTGCGCGGTGTCGAAGAGGTCCGCACGCTTGATGGCGCGATCCTTCGGGGTGGCGAGGCACGTCGCACTGGCTCCTTCACGAAGGGTCTGCAAGACGTCTACAACCTGCCTGCGAAACTGATCCGCAAAGAGCGCACAACACTCATCCACGGCCCGCTTGATCTGATGAAAGCGATCTTGGAAGAGGGCGAGCGCGGACTTTCCTTGCAGCGTTACAAGGGCTTGGGCGAGATGAACCCCGACCAGCTTTGGGAAACTACGCTTGATCCAGATGCGCGTACATTGCTGCAAGTGAAGGTCGAAGACCTCGCAGAGGCCGACGATTTGTTCACCAAATTGATGGGTGATGTGGTCGAACCCCGCCGCGAGTTCATCCAGAACAACGCGCTGTCTGTGGCCAACCTCGACTTCTAAATTAAGGCTCTTTGGTCTGTTTGGCGATCCGTTTCCCAAGCAGGCCAAAGACAAACGCCGCGACACCGACAACCACCGTGATGCGGATGATATGCATGGTCGAGACGTAAGCCACGTCTTGATTCATCGCCAAAGTGAGCAGCGACATTTCCGTCAAACCACCTGGTGCGAAAGCCAAAAACGCTTGGCTAATTGACATATGTGACGCCCAAGCGATCCCTGCGCCAAATGCGACAGCGACGATCAACATGACGCCAGTGCCGAGCACTGCGAGCCCCATGTCACGACGCAACTCACGCCAAGTTGCGCCGATAAACCGCGTCCCGATAATTGATCCGATCACAACCTGCGATGCGATCACAAAGACCGAGGGCGGCGCAATCTCGACGAACTTGAACGCGTGTAAAATGCCGCTGACGATCATCGGGCCGAACACGGCAGCGGCTGGCAAGCGGGCCTTCTTGCCCAACCAACTCCCGACGGAAGCCGCACCAAGTAGATAGACGTAATCCATTGGCGACGGAGCATTAAGCGGGATCCAATTGCTGATATTGGCACCTGATCTGACCCCAACGAAGAGCCCGAAAAACAACGCAACAAACAGGATAACAAGCAAGACGCGGGCAGCATGGGCCAACGCAATCTTACGTTCATTCCCGCCCGCTTCGCCGCCCAGGATAAGCATCTCATTCAATCCGCCAGGCATGGCCGAATAATAGGCGGTCACGGGATCATATCCACCGACACGGCGATAAACGTAGAAAGACAGGCCCGCAGCGACGGCCAGATATAGCGGCAAAATCACGACCGTTAGCGCCCAGCCCCCAAGCTGAGAAAGGATATCAGCCGTAATCGCAGAGCCGAGCATTACCCCCAAAATGGGAATCACATAGGGGCGCAATTTTGTCGGGCCAGCAATCGGTGCTCCCGCTAGGGCGAACCCCATATTACCAATCATCGAACCCAGCATCCAAGGCAGAGGTAGGCCCGCTGCATAGGCCAAAAGCCCGCTCACCACCCCAATGACCAGCGACCAAAATTGCGCGATCAAAGGGGACATCAGCGCCATTTAAGTGAGGCCACCAATGTGATGTGTGCCGCGCTTTTTGGCCAAAGCGATCTGCTTTTGACGCTCGCGGAAACGGCCCTTGTCTTCCTCGGTCGTCTCAGTCGCACATTGATGGCAGGCGACACCTTCCTCAAATTCAGGACGACTGCGGTCCTGAGGTAAAATCGGGCGGCGGCAGGCATAGCAAAGCTGGTGAGGCCCTTCCTTCAGGCCGTGACCAACACTGACGCGGCTGTCAAAAACAAAGCATTCACCGTCCCAAGCGCTTTCTTCTTGCGGCACTTCTTCGAGGTATTTCAGGATACCACCCTTAAGGTGGAACACATCTTCAACGCCTTGACCGATCAGGTAATTCGTTGATTTTTCGCAGCGAATCCCGCCCGTGCAAAACATTGCTATCCGCTTATTGTGGAACCGATCCTTATTGGCCTCCCACCATGCGGGGAACTCGCCAAAGGATTTCGTCTCAGGGTCAATTGCTCCGTCAAACGTGCCAATTGCGACCTCGTAATCGTTGCGCGTATCAATCACGGCAACGTCCGGCGAGGTGATCAGCGCGTTCCAATCCTCGGGGTTCACGTAGTGGCCAACCTTCGCAGTCGGGTCGACGTCGGGCTGCCCCATCGTGACGATTTCGCGCTTCAAGCGCACTTTCATACGGTGAAAAGGCGGCTCTGTCGCTGTGCTTTCTTTCCAGATCAGATCGGCACATCCGGGCAAGGCGCGGATATGCGCGATGACCGCGTCGACGCCCGCGCGGTCGCCTGCAATCGTGCCGTTGATCCCTTCGCGGGCCAAAAGTAAAGTACCGCTAATGCCGCGCGATTTGCACAGGTCCAAAAGCGGGCCACGGATTGCGCTCGTGTCATCGAAACGCGTGAAATGGTAGAGTGCTGCAACTGTAAACATGCCGCCCAAATACGCCCGAACGCGGCGTCGATCAACCCTGCTTAAGCGCGGCGCGCAGCGGCAATCGCAAGTCCGTCGGCCACAGCGGTAAACGCCTCGGTTCGTTCCAGAATGGCATGGGGAAAAAGATCGACCATCGCGGTCTCAATCACCTGCATCAGGCTTGAACCACCGACAAAAACAATCTGCCCGATTTGATCCTGTGGAATGCCCGCCATTCGCAACGTATCTAGCGCCGCCGATTTCACTGTCATCGCATGATCGCCGAGAATGCGTGACAGATCGGAGGCGCTCATACGCGCCCAAAGCTGCTTTTCAATCACCCTTAAATCAATCGCCGCATCAACGGCCTCTGGTGCGTTCACACGTATCTTGCCCGCCTCAACGGCGAAGGCGATGTCGTGGCCAAGCTCAAGTTCCAGCACATCTGACAACCGCTTGAACAGTTCTGCCTGCACACCCAATTTGCGAAACAGCGTCGCCGTTCTGCGCATTTCAGCAGTATAGAGAAACGGGATTTTCTCCCAAGATGCCAGATCATGAAAGATGCCATTGGGTGCTGTATGCGTCCCTGGTCCGATCTCGTTTTTTATCTCGGACCCATGACCAAAAAGCGGCATGACCTGCGCTACACTAATCGCCTTGTCAAAATCCGTGCCGCCGACGCACACACCGTGGCTGGCGACAATCCGTGTCTCGTCGCCTTCACGTTCAAAGATAGAAAAATCCGATGTACCACCGCCGATATCGATGATCAGACCAAGCTTCCCTTTTGCCAAGGGACCGGCCGCCAAGGCCGCCGCCTCTGGTTCATACATGAACGAAACATCCGAAAAACCCGCAACCATATAGGCTTCGCGCAAGTCAATCTCGGCCTGCGCATTGCGGGCATCGTCGGACGAATGAAATCGCACTGGACGACCCGACAGCGCGTAGTCAAACTTCGTACCTGTAGAGGCCTCGGCACGCTCGCGTACGGTTCGCAAAAAACGCGCCACGACCTCGATCAAAGTCATCTGCTCATAAGCAATCTGCCGCTTTTCACGCATCAACGGCGTGCCAAGCACAGACTTCAGCGCACGCATGAACCGCCCCTCGCGCCCCTCGATCAGGGCCGCATTGGCCACGGACCCATAGGTCGTGACCTTGCGCTCATAATCGAAAAACACCGAGGTCGGCAGACTGGTCCGACCCGGCTCGACCTCGATCAAATGCGCATGTCCACCAACAAGCACAGCTGCAGCCGTGTTCGATGTGCCAAAATCAATGCCAAGGGTCTGGGTCATCACGCGCTTCCTATCATTCAGAGAGGCGGCAATAGGCCATTCACGCGCCCATGCCAAGGGGCGAACCCTTGCCTTGCGCGTCTTGCTGACTTACCCAGTCATCAACACGAATTGGAGACCCAAATGCATGCCCTTTTAGTGATCGATGTACAAAACGATTTTTGCCCGAACGGGGCCTTGGCCGTGGATGGCGGCGATGAAATCGTCGCAGGCATCAACGCCGCAATGGACCGCTATGACGCCGTGATCCTGACGCAAGACTGGCACCCCGCTGGGCATTCCTCCTTCGCCAGCAGCCTTAGCGCCGCGCCCATGTCCGTCGTCGAGATGCCCTACGGCCCGCAAGTCCTTTGGCCCGATCACTGTATCCAAGGGACCGAGGGCGCCGCATTCCACCCCGCGCTCAACACGGACCGCGCAGATATGATTGTGCGCAAAGGGTATAACTCAGCAATCGACAGCTATTCCGCATTCTTTGAAAACGACCACAAAACACCAACGGGACTAGAGGGCTATTTGCGCACACGCGGCATCACGACATTGACTTTGGTCGGCCTCGCCACAGATTTCTGCGTGAATTACTCCGCCGTCGATGCGGCGCGTTTGGGCTTTGATGTCACCGTTGATCTGTCCCTGTGCCGCGCCATTGATTTCGACGGCTCACTCAAAGTGGCAGCCGATGGGATGCAAACCGCTGGCGTGACGCTTAAAAACGCAAAGGTCGCCTAATGCTCGTCGTCGTCTCACCCGCCAAATCTCTTGATATGCAGCCTACGGAAATTAGGCCGACCCAGCCGCAGTTCCAAGAGGACGCCGTGCGTCTTTCCAAGACCGCCAAGAACCTGACGCTGACAGAACTCAAGAATTTGATGAGCATTTCCGACGACCTTGCCCGCCTCAATCGAGACCGTTTCGCGGCCTTCGCAGCAGAGCCATCGGCGGACGCGGTCAAACCTGCAGCGCTTGCATTCAACGGTGACACCTACCAAGGCCTAGAGGCTAAAACGCTCTCCGAAGACGACCTCGCATGGGCGCAAGACCACCTTGGGATACTTTCAGGCCTCTATGGTCTGCTGCGCCCGCTCGACGCGATCCAGCCCTACCGTTTAGAGATGGGCAGCCGCCTCAAAACACGGCGCGGCGCGTCGCTTTATGACTATTGGGGTGACACGATTGCCAAGGCTTTGAACGCCCAAGCAACCCAGATCGGCACGGACACTTTGGTCAATTGTGCTAGCCAAGAATACTTTGGCGCGGCGGATCGCAAGGCGCTAAAACTGCGCGTCATCACGCCGCAATTCATGGAAATCAAAGGCGACCGCCCGCGCATCGTGTCCTTCTTCGCAAAACGCGCACGCGGGGCGATGGCGCGCTATATCGTCGAAAACCGCCTCACGGATGCAGAGTCTATTAAAGGCTTTTCTGCTGGTGGATACGCATTTGACCCCGGCCTCTCGGACGGGGGCAAATGGGTTTTCCTGCGTGATTATCCGACCTAAATCCGCTCGATTGCCAAGGCGATGCCCTGACCGCCACCAATGCACATGGTGACAAGCGCACGCTTGCCGCCCGTGCGTTCCAGCTCGTACATTGCCTTCACCGTGATGATCGCACCCGTCGCACCAACAGGATGGCCGAGCGCAATCGCACCACCATTCGGGTTCACAATTGCTGGGTCAAAGCCAAGCTCATTGCTGACCGCGAGTGCTTGTGAGGCGAATGCCTCATTGCTCTCAATCACATCAAAATCAGACGCCTTCAGCCCCGTCTTTGCCAGCAAGTTACGGACCGCAGGGGCAGGCCCAATGCCCATCACCTCAGGGCGCACCCCTGCATGACCATATCCCAAAATGCGGAACTTTGGCGTGAGCCCCGCAGCCTCCGCCGCATCCGCCCGCGCCAGCACAATCGCCGCCGCACCGTCGTTCAGACCAGAGGCATTGCCCGGCGTCACAGTCCCGTCTTTCTCAAACACAGGGCGCAAGCCGCCAAGTGTTTCTAGGCTCGTCGCCTTCGGATGTTCGTCACGGGCAAAATCAACCATGTCGCGTTTCACACGCACCTGAACGGGCACGATCTGGCTGTCGAAATAGCCCGCTGCAATTGCTGCCGCCGCACGTTCTTGGCTTTGTAGCGCGAAAGCATCCTGATCGGCACGACTGATCCCATGCTCACGCGCCACATTTTCGGCAGTCACGCCCATATGCCCGGTCCCGAACGGACAATTCAGCGCACCGAGCATCATGTCGCGGGACTTGATATCGCCCATCTTCGCGCCCCAGCGCATGTCGGAAACGATATAGGGCGAGCGGCTCATATTCTCGGACCCGCCTGCCAATGCAAAATCAGCATCCCCCAACAACAGGTTTTGGACCATCGACACAATCGCCTGTACACCCGACCCGCAAAGGCGGTTCACATTCATCGCAGGCGTCCCGTCAGGAATGCCTGCCTGCATCGCGGCTACGCGGCTGACATACATATCTTTCGGCTCGGTATTGATCACATGACCTAACGCCACATGCCCGATCTGCGCCGGATCAACCCCCGCCCGTTCCATCGCGGCCTTCGCGACTACAGTGCCAAGCTCAATCGGCGAAGTCCTCGCCAATGCCCCACCAAAACCACCAATTGCAGTGCGCGCACCGCCCAAAATCACGATATCCGTCATGTTCGCCTCCTATTTTCTACAAGCCTATCAAACCGAATAGTTGCGAACAGCAAAACGTCAGGTCATTTCGCTGGGAAGTTCGACACGCTCACCCTAAGCTAGCCCTAAAAGGAGTCTCCGATGACAGATTTTCTCACCGATATCAGCGGCCGCTTAACCGAAATTCAGGCCGAAGGGCTTTGGAAAACCGAGCGTGAAATCACGTCGGCCCAAGGTGGCCATATCACCGTCGGCGGACGCGATATGATCAATCTTTGTGCCAATAATTACCTCGGGCTCGCGAATCATCCTGCCCTGATTTCCGCCGCGAAAACGGCGCTTGACGATCACGGTTACGGCATGGCCTCGGTCCGTTTTATCTGCGGGACGCAAGACCTGCACCGCCAGCTTGAACAGCGGCTTGCGTCGTTCCTCGGCCACGACGACACGATCCTCTTCGCGGCCTGTTTTGACGCCAATGCCGCTGTGTTCGAGCCGCTTTTGGGTGCAGAAGATGCGATCATTTCTGACGCCTTGAACCACGCGTCGATCATCGACGGGATCAGGCTCTGCAAGGCAAAGCGCTACCGGTACGCCAATGCTGACATGACCGATCTTGAGACGCAGCTCAAAGCGGCCCGCGCCGACGGCGCACGCCATATCATGATCGCCACCGACGGCGTGTTTAGCATGGACGGCTACCTCGCGCCTTTGGATCAAATCCGCGCCTTGGCTGATAAATACAACGCTATACTGATGGTCGATGACTGCCACGCGACGGGATTCATGGGGCCAAAAGGGGCAGGTACGCCCGCGCATTTTGGCATTCAAGCAGACGTGCTGACAGGCACGCTCGGTAAAGCGATGGGCGGTGCAATTGGAGGCTACATCGCAGGTCCGCAACCCGTAATCGACCTTATGCGCCAACGCGCACGACCCTATCTTTTCTCAAACGCATTGCCCCCCGCGGTGGTCGCCGCAGGTCTCGCCGCGATTGATCTGGTCGAGGCGGGCGACGACCTGCGTACCCAACTTTTCGATAACGCGGCCTACTGGCGGGCGGGTCTATCTGACGCAGGTTTTGACCTCCTCGAAGGTCAGCACCCGATCATTCCCGTCATGCTTTACGATGCGCAAAAAGCCCAAGCGCTTGCCGCCCGTCTGTTCGAACTCGGCGTCTATGTCTCTGGCTTCTTCTTTCCCGTCGTCCCGAAAGGCCGCGCAAGGATCAGAACCCAAATGAATGCGGCGCTCACCCGCGCAGACCTCGACACAGCATTGACCGCCTTTGCCCAAGCAGGCCGCGACACAGGAGTTCTGTCATGAGCAACGAAATGAAGGCTCTATCAAAGGCAAAAGCGGAAGTTGGTCTCTGGATGGTTCGCGCCCCTGTGCCGGAAATTGGCCCTGATGATGTGCTGATCCGCGTGAAGAAAACTGGCATCTGTGGCACTGATATTCACATCTGGAATTGGGACGCTTGGGCGGCTGGCACTGTGCCTGTGCCGATGATCACAGGCCATGAATTCGCAGGCGAAATCGTCGAGATCGGGCGCAATGTAACCGACCTTGAGATCGGGCAACGCTGTTCGGGCGAGGGGCATTTGATCAACAAAACCAGCCGCCAATCGCGGGCCGGTAAGTTTCACCTTGATCCGGGAACGCGCGGGATTGGCGTGAACGAGCAAGGCGCATTCGTCGAATACTTACGCCTGCCAGCGTTCAACGTCGTGCCACTCCCCGACGCCATCGACGACGAAATCGGCGCGATTCTCGATCCGCTCGGCAACGCGGTACATACTGCGCTCTCTTTTGATCTGATCGGAGAGGATGTACTGATCACGGGCGCTGGCCCCATCGGAATCATGGCCGCTGCTGTAGCGCGTCACGTTGGCGCACGGCATGTGGTGATTACGGACGTGAACCAAGACAGGCTCGATCTGGCTGGGCGCGTTGCCGACGTGACGCCCGTCAATGTGGCGAACCAAGACCTCAAAGATGTCTGGGCAGGCCTTAAAATGAAACAAGGGTTCGACGTCGGCCTAGAGATGTCTGGTAACCAGCAAGCCATGGATCAAATGGTCGAGAATCTCGTGATGGGCGGCAAAATTGCCCTGCTTGGCATTCCCCCTGGTAAAAGCCCCGTCGACTGGTCGCGGATCGTGTTCAAAGCGATCACGATCAAAGGCGTTTACGGGCGCGAAATCTTCGAGACTTGGTATAAAATGATTGCCATGTTGGAAAACGGTCTTGACGTGCGCAACGTCATTACACATCGCTTCAAAGTAGACGAATTCGAGGCTGGCTTTGGTGCGATGCTCTCTGGCTCATCTGGCAAAGTCGTGCTCGATTGGACCTAAAAGAGTTAGGGGGCAAACCGTTGCCCCCTGTTCACACCTTACAAGATATTGCGTTGACCAATGGTCGTGTCTTTGAGGCCTGTGTCATTGCTTAGCAACGTCCAAAGCCGAAGCATCGTTGCCGCATCGCTTTGACGTGCGGATCGCTCTTCTGCATGAGTTTCTTTCAATTTCAATACCTTGATGCCTTCATTTGCCTTGGATTGCATGTGTCCACCTTTTCGCTTTTCATACCCCGTACCCAAGTGCAGATTTGCCAGTTCTGAGTTGCTAAGGCGTTAATTGGGGGCCAGCAATTCGTTAAGATTTGCGTCAAACGTGATGGCAATAAGAGGTGGTCGCGGGAATTTGGACCAGTCGTTAAGGTGGATCGCATGAAGAAAGTGATGATCCAAAATGACAAAAAGAAAGAACCATTCGCCCGATTTCAAAGCCAAGGTTGCGCTTG
>Ga0102881_1000213_pt1 | contig 23787 bp, 19 predicted proteins | sample Colrivmeta1549B3_FD_78189 | JGI IMG/M metagenome (GOLD analysis project Ga0102881, IMG submission 78189) | Estuarine microbial communities from the Columbia River estuary - metaG 1549B-3 | ecosystem: Environmental > Aquatic > Marine > Intertidal zone > Estuary | place: USA: Columbia River...
CAGGGGGGATGTCTGAGGCCGATGTGGCAAGGCTCACGCCACACCGCCAATTCCGCGGCAACGTACCCAGTAACGTGATTTGGATGGATGCGTTGACACCATACAACCTCGGTAGTTTGATCGCCCTTTACGAGCACAAAGTATTTTGCCAAGCAGCCATTTGGGGTATTCACGCCTTTGACCAATGGGGCGTTGAGTTGGGTAAAACAATGGCAAAGGCCATGGAGTCGGGCGCCTGAGTTCTGACAATGCACGCAGAAGCCGTGTATGCTTGCCGCTGTTAAAAATCTCCCCATATGTTTGACTCACGCGATCACGCTCGTCCCATGCCACCGCCGTTCCCACGGTGGCTGGGTGATATCGGCGGCACCAATGCACGCTTTGGCTGGCAAGCCTCAGAGGACTCGGCGATCACCGACGTCCACGTATTGCCCTGCGCCGAATACGAGTCGCTACACGATGCCGCATCCGCCTACCTCAAACTGATTGATCGGGCTGCACCACCAAGCGCAGCGTTCGGTATCGCCAACCCCGTATTTGGTGATGCCATTGCGATGACCAATCACCACTGGCGCTTTTCAATCAACGATTTGCGTCAACAACTCGGGCTTGAGCGACTACTACTCATCAACGACTTCACCGCATTGGCCTTGGCGCTCACGCACTTACCAGCCAGCGCAAAGCGGGCGGTGGGCGGTGCTGATGCCGTTGCGGCCCCCGATGCGGCGATCGGCCTCATCGGACCAGGCACTGGTTTGGGTGTGTCGGGTTTATTGCCGCTGGGCTACCAAAACAAATGGATTCCAATCTCCGGCGAAGGCGGACACGTCACGCTGAGCGCCACGACGCAAGCTGAATTTGATGTCATCAAACAGCTGCAGAAGCGATACGGTCACGTGTCCGGCGAGCGCATCATCTCCGGCACCGGATTGGTTGACCTCTACCACGCCCTCGGCGAACTGCACGGTGGAACAGCCCGGGAAATCACCACGCCAGCGCAAGTCTGGGAGCGCGCCATCGCCGAGCCCAACAGCCGCGCCAACGAAGCGATCGACTTGTTCTGTGGCTTCTTGGGTACCGCCGCAGGCAACTTAGCGCTGATTCTGGGTGCCCGTGGTGGGATCTACATCGGCGGCGGCATCATCCCTCGAATGGCGGAGCGCTTCGACCAATCCCCCTTCCGAGAGCGATTTGAGGCGAAAGGTCGATTCAAGAACTATCTCAAAAAAATCCCCACATGGGTCATTACCAGCCCCGTGTCCCCTGCACTGCAGGGTGCTTCGCAGGCCCTGTCGCTGGGCATTTGGTAAGCGCGCCGCCAAAACGCCGTAAAACCCTGATTTGGTGCGCTTTTTGACACCCAAAACTAGGGAAAATACCGATCGTCGGGCTGGCAATGTAAACGTTATCATTGACCCCTGCTGACCTATTGTGGTCCTGCAAACCAACCCTCTATTTGGAGATACACATGAAACGTTCATTGCTAGCCATCGTAGCCAGCGCCACGTTGGCCACCAGCGCCGTCGCCGCTGAATCAGTCGAAGTTCTGCACTGGTGGACTTCCGGTGGTGAGGCCGCCGCACTTGGCGTTCTGAAGAAAGACCTCGAGTCACAAAGCGTGACCTGGAATGACATGCCTGTCGCCGGTGGCGGTGGTGAAGCCGCGATGACGGCACTGCGCGCGCGGGTCACGTCAGGTAACCCGCCTTCAGCCGTTCAGGCGTTGGGCTTCGACATCACTGATTGGGCAAAGCAAGGCGTCGTTGCCGACTTGAACAGCCTGGCAAAAGCTGAGAACTGGGACAAAGTCGTGCCAACCGCATTGCAAAAGTTCTCAAAGCACGATGGCAAGTGGATTGCTGCCCCAGTGAACGTTCACTCAACCAACTGGGTATGGGCGAACAAGGCCGTGCTTGAAAAAGCAGGCGTCAAAGAAATGCCCGCTACCTGGGATCAGTTCATCGCCGCGCTCGACAAAGTACAAAAAGCAGGTTTCATTGGCCTGGCACACGGTGGCCAAGCTTGGCAAGATGCCACCCTGTTTGACGGTGTCGTTTTGGCAACCGGTGGCGTAGATTTCTACAACAAAGCATTTGTCCAAAAAGACGCCAAAGCGTTGAACTCTCCCACCATGGTGAAAGCCTTTGACCGCATGAAGCAACTGCGCTCATACGTTGACAAAGACTTCTCAAACCGTGACTGGAACTTGGCCTCAGCGATGGTCATCGAAGGCAAAGCAGGTTTCCAAATCATGGGCGACTGGGCGAAGGGCGAATTCTTGAACGCCAAGAAAGTTCCCAACAAGGACTTCGCTTGCTTCCGCGTGCCTGGCACACAAGGTATGGTCTCATTCAACTCTGACCAGTTCTTGATGTTCAAGGTCGGCGCTGCATCAGCAGGCGCGCAGTTGAAGTTGGCGAAGGCCATCATGAACCCCAGCTTCCAGAGCGCGTTCAACGTCGTGAAGGGTTCTGTCCCTGCGCGTACCGATGTGCCCAATACCGCTTTTGACGCTTGCGGCAAAAAAGGTATGGCCGACTTGGCTGAAGCCAACAAGAGCGGCAAGTTAGTTGGTTCAATGGCTCACGGTCACGCCGTACCCGCTTCCATCAAGAACGGCTTCTACGACGCGATCACTGCACAGTTCAACGGCTCTATGACCAGCGCTGCTGCTGCAAAAGCCATGGCTCAAGCTGCTGAGTAATCAGAGACCTTTCGCGGATTCCATTCCTAACAGGCCTGATGGTCTGAAATAGAAAGTCAAGAGGGGGCCACAAGCCCCCTCTTGTTTTTAATTATGAAAAATCGTTGGCTCCCGTCCCTTGTCCTCAGTCCCAGTTTGCTGATGGTCGGCGTTTGTGTGTACGGCTTCATCGTATTCACGTTCTATCTGTCATTCACGTCTTCCACCATATTGCCAAACTTCAATTTGGCTGGGACAGAAAATTACGAGCGTTTGTTCTCGCTGAGCACCTTTTACAGCTCGTTACAAAACCTGGGAATCTTCTCGTTTCTGTACATCACGATCAGCATGCTGTTGGGCATGACGTTGGCGATTCTGATTGACCAACGTATCCGTGCTGAATCAATATTCAGGTCCATCTTTTTGTACCCCATGGCGCTGTCATTCATCGTCACAGGAACCGCATGGAAATGGTTGCTCGACCCCAGCATCGGCCTTGAGCGGACCATGCACTTACTGGGATTTGAGGACTTCGTTTTCGACTGGATTAAAGACGGTGAAATGGCGATTTACACCGTCGTCATTGCGGCCGTATGGCAAACATCTGGCTTCGTCATGGCCCTGTTTTTAGCGGGCTTGCGCGGCATCGATAACGAGGTGCTCAATGCCGCACGTGTGGATGGTGCCAAAAGCTGGCGCATCTATACCCGGATCATCATTCCGCAGTTGGGTCCGAGTTTTATTTCGTCATTCGTTATCTTGGCGCACATGGCGATCAAGAGCTATGACTTGGTCATCGCGCTGACTGGCGGCGGTCCAGGCCGTGCCACGTGGCTGCCATCTGTCTTTATGTATCAATACACCTTCACCCGTAACGAAATGGCTGTGGGCGCGGCAAGTGCCGTGATCATGCTGGTCGGTATCGCGATTGTGGTGATCCCTTATGTGCGCCGGGAAATGCGCCTCAACAAAGGAGGCCATGCATGAGCTCAGTGACTACGGCGACAGCAACAACGGCTGTCCCCCCAAGCAAGAAGCCCTCAACATTGACGCTTGACCGTGTGTGGCTGTACGCGATCTTGCTGTTGTTCGCATTTTTGTTTTTGATGCCCATTTACGTGATGGTCATCAACTCCATCAAACCGCTTGATGAAATCCGCGCTGGCAACCTGGTCGCCTTGCCCTTGGCCCCGACGCTAGAGCCCTGGGTGCAAGCCTGGAGCCAAGCGCAGATCGGCGTCCAAGCGACGGGCCTCAAGCCTTATTTCCTGAACTCGTTCTTGATGGTGATCCCCGCTGTCTTGATCTCCACCGCTTTGGGCGCGCTCAATGGCTATGTGCTGACGCAGTTCAAGATAAAGGGCGGTACGTTGATTTTCGGTTTGGTTTTGTTCTCCGTGTTCATTCCCTTCCAAATCGTGTTGATCCCTATGGCCAAACTGCTGGGCGAGTTGGGTATGGCTGGCACGGTCAAGGGATTGATCTTGGTGCACACCATTTACGGCATTGGCTTCGGCACCTTGTTCTTCCGTAACTTCTACGCCGCGTTTCCCCAGGAATTGGTGAAGTCAGCACGAATGGACGGCGCCGGTTTCTTTGTGTTGTTCTGGCGCTTGATGCTGCCTGCAAGTTTGCCAATCGTGGTGGTCAACATCATTTGGCAATTCACCAACATCTGGAACGACTTTTTGTTCGGTGCCTCGTTCAGCGATTACTCGTCTTACCCCCTCACGGTGGCGCTCAACAATTTAGTGAGCAGTTCGACCGGGGTCAAAGAGTACAACGTGCACTTTGCGGGGGCGTTCATTGCGGCGCTTCCCACACTCATTGTTTACATCGTCTCAGGCAAGTACTTCGTACGTGGCTTGATGGCAGGCTCGGTCAAGGGCTAATAGAAAGAATCAAATGGCAGCATTAACCATTCAAAACGTTTCAAAGCAATTTGGCGCAACCAAAGTCTTGCATCAAATCAGTCTGGATCTCGCCGATGGCGAATTTCTGGTGCTGGTAGGCCCCTCGGGCTGTGGCAAAAGTACGCTCATGAATATCGTGGCGGGCCTTGAAGAGCCCAGCACCGGACAAGTCACGCTCGGCGCACGTGACATCACCTACCTCCCACCCGATGAACGGGATGTAGCGATGGTCTTTCAAAGCTACGCGCTGTATCCCAACATGACCGTGGCCCAAAATATTGCATTCCCGCTGGAAATGCGCAAGGTACCGAAAGCAGACCGCGTGGCTGCCGTAAAGAAGGTCTCAGGCATGCTGCAAATCGACCACCTGCTGGATCGCAAGCCCCGTGCGCTGTCTGGCGGTCAGCGCCAGCGCGTGGCGATTGGTCGCGCCCTCGCGCGGTCGCCGTCTCTGTTTTTGTTTGATGAGCCGTTGTCAAACCTTGACGCAAAGCTGCGTGTCGACATGCGCGCAGAGCTCAAGAAGTTGCACATGCGAACCGGTGTGACCACCATTTACGTGACACATGACCAGGTCGAGGCCATGACCTTAGGGACACGCATTGCGGTTCTGAAGGATGGCTTAATTCAGCAACTGGCAACGCCAATGGAGCTCTATGAGCGGCCCTCAAACTTATTTGTCGCCGAATTCATCGGATCGCCCAGCATCAACACCGCCGACGCAACCGTTGACGCCTCGGGCACGGTTGTACTTAATGGTGTGTCAACCGGTGTGACGATTGATACCGCGCACGCTGGCAAACCCGTCGTCTTTGGCATCCGCCCGGAGGACTTAATCGTTGTCGACGATGGTGCCATCGATGCGACTGTCACCCTGCTCGAACCCACTGGCGCCGAGAGCTACATCTTGGTGGACACAGCCTTCGGTGAATTCACCCTGCGAATGCCTGGACCGGGCGATTTCAACTTAGGCGACCACATGAAACTCAGCTTTGCGCCGAGCAAGGTACACGTGTTTGACAAGGCTACCCAGCTTCGACTGAACACCTAAACGGAAGTTACACCATGCTGCAAGCGCCAGACGGCGTCCACGTCATTCGTCGGGGCGCTTTTGAGGCGTGGCTGATGCCACTGGGTGCGCGTCTCATGCAAGTTTGGTGGCTCGCGGCACCCGAGGGACCGCGGCCATTGTGTCTTGGCTTTGAGCGTCCCGATGATTACCTGGCCGATCAGATGTCAATGGGCAGCGTATGCGGTCGCTACGGCAACCGGATACAAGACGCGCAACTGACCATCGCAGGACGATCCGTCGGCCTCGATAGCAACCACCCAATGGGGCATTGCATTCACGGTGGCGCTGCCGGTTTCGGATGGCGTGACTGGACCGTTGCGTCACACACCGATACCCATCTCACCTTTTCACTTGAATCGCCCGCTGGCGATCAGGGCTTCCCGGGTCATTGTCGCGCCCACATCAGCTACCAATGGGAGGACGACAACGTCCTTCGGTGGCACGCGACTGCCACGGTCGACGAACCGTGCCCCATCAATTTGATCCCTCACCCGTATTGGAATTTAGACGGGCAGGCAACGATCGCAAACCACCGTATTTGGATCGCTGCGACGCAATATCTGCCAGTGGACGAGCGTGAATTGCCGCTACCACTGGCAGATGTGCAGGGCACGCCGTTTGACTTTCAACAACCATGCTGCATCCCGATCGATGCAATACCGTCGATTGACGGTGCGTTGGCGGTGGGGGCACCCGCATCGGAGAAGTTGCAGAACGCGGTTGCCCCTGTGGCCACGTGTACCGCTGGCGGGCTGACACTGACCGTCAAAACGGATCGACCTTTCGTGCACATTTACGCCGCTGCGGGACTACGCCCGCAGTCGTTCATCGACCCTGCGACCCATGCGCCCCTCACACCCCAAGCGCTTGGCGTTCAGCATCAACCGGGCGCGGGTCTGTGCCTGGAAACAGAGGATTGGCCCAATGGTCCAGCGATCGGACGACCCGAAGTCTGGTACAACCCTGAACGGTCCTATCAACATACCGCCTTGTGGCAATTCACCACCGATATCAAGCGCTAATCCGCACTGTCATGCCCTTCCATTTAGCGCCACACCACCGCGTATTCGCCGCGTTCTTTTTATATGCTTTCAGCATGGGTGGTTTATACCCCCGGTTGCCTGAGATCCGCGCACAGCTGGGCATTGAGGAAGGCGCCTTAGGTCTCGCGCTGATGGGGGTCGCAGCCGGTATGTTGGTGTCGCTGACATTCATTGTTCCCAAGGTCGGCGATCACCACTACCGCCGGTATTTATTGGCGTTGCTACCAATGGTTTCCATCGGCTTTGCAATCGCTGGGCACGCCAACCATGCACTGGCCCTATTTGCAGTGCTATTTGGAATTGGCCTCATCTTGGGTGTGATTGAAACCATCGTGAATGTTGAAGCTGATCGCGTGGAGCACCAACTAAACCGGCGCATCATGATTCGCTCACATGCGTTTTGGAGTTTTGGTTTTTTCGGCGCTGGCGGCGTGAGCGCACTGGCGGCTGACCAAGGTCTATCGCCAGCCACGCAGTTATGGTCTACGGCGGTGCTGGTGGCACTACTGACCTATCTCGTCATGGGCAACTATCAACCGGCGGCACCACGCCATACGGCTTTACCCGCCAAGGAGACGACCCACCCGACACCGCGCTGGACGGTGCCAACGGCCGGCATCATGCTGTTGGTGAGTGTGTGTGGTTCTGCCCTGTTACTGGAAGGCGCGGGCTTGGATTGGTCGGCGATCTACATGAGCGATGTGTTTGACAGCCCGCCCGCGCTGGCAGCAATCGCGGTTTCGACAGTGGCTTTCTCACAGGCCATCACACGATTTTTTGCAGATGCGTTTGTCGAACGCTTTGGTGCCGTGACGGTCGCACGGGTGCTGTTACTCAACCTACTCATCGGAACCGCCACCGTAACGTGGGCCAACACCCCGGCCATCGCGCTTGTGGGCTTCGCGTTCATCGGTTTTGGGGCGAGCGCACTTTTCCCGTTATGTGTGTCAGCAGCGGCCCAACGCACCGATCGCCCCGCTCACTTGAATGTGGCTGCGATCGGGCAAAACGGTTTTATTATTTTTTTACTCGCACCACCGCTTTTGGGCTTTATCGCAGAGCACTTGGGCATTCGGTGGTCGTTCGGTTTAACGCTGCCACTGGTATTACTGAGTCTCGCAACCAGCGGGTATTTGCGACAAACCCGCTGATGCCGGATTACTTCTGATCAGGGGATGGCCTTTACGCATACCCCATCTGTCGGCGCCCTAACTCACTTAAGTCCGCCACCGTCGCTCGGCCCTCAAAACCCAACTCATAGTGTTCGGGTGCAAAGTCGGGCGATGACTCACCGGTTTCAAACGCGGCACGTTGCAGGTCTGAGAACACCCGGTTTTTATCGCAATCTGGCGCGGCGCCAATGTAGATGACATTGCTGTAACCGCTGCCTTGGTGCTTGTCCTCCACGCCGTGAATCACATCGGGGTGCCACCAAACGGTATCGCCAGCTTCAACCTGGGGAATTGGCCCATAGCCTTCGAGCAAGAGCGCATGGTATTGCTCGCTGACCAGCATGGCGCGTCCTGCCTGGGCACCGCATAACTCGTCCTCTGGCACATCATCTTGCAAAGCGCGCAACAGCATCCAAGGCACCGCATTGGCAACCGGCAAGATGTTGAGGGTGCCGTCACCGGGGCCCTGACGCGTAAGGGCGGTCCAACCTTGAAAGGTTCTGAACATCCGACACACCGCGGGTGATGGAATCTCACGCGCAACCGTGCGGTACGCCGCATCAAAGGCGTCATAGGCCGAAAGGTCACCACCGAAAATATGACGGTAAACCTGTTGGTAGCCTGGGTCTATCCAGCGCTCGATGGTGCCGCCGTCGCAATGCGGTGACAAGCCCAGTGTCGCGTCACCCGGTTGGCGCTGACGTACGCGGTCAACGTAGGTGAGCTCTTGGTCGGGGTTGAAGACGGGCTGACCCTCATGCGTGAAGTTCCATAAGCGATTGAGCCATTGCCGTGCGCGTGCCAATTCGGGTGATTGCCGAGCCTGCATTTGTGGTTTAGACCAATAAACGCTGTAAATCTGCGGCTTCGAGCTGGCTAGCGCACTGAAGTACTGGTCGATTCCGCGCTTGGTCTCCATGCGCTCTAGGTACTTCACGTCATTTAGGTAGGTCGCGATGTCACGGTTCCAACCGTCGATGGTGTCTTGTGCAAACACCCCTTTAATGACGACACAGCCCCGTTGTTTGATGGTCTCGCGTTGCGCGTCTGTGATCTGATCAAGGGCGTCAAACGCCACCTCGGGCACGGGACACTCACCTCGCGCGCGCAGCGACTTGATGGCGTCAATCTCGGCCTTTACTTGCGCGGTTAAGGCGTCAAATCGCGCTTTGTAATCGGGTATTTGCGCGCGCAACTGGCGCTTGGCAGCGCGAATAGATTCCAAATACGGGGCGTTAGGCTGTGGCTTATTCATGCAAAACCTCAATAGGGGGTGGCGATAACAAAGTGGTTAGTGACGCTTCGTGATGCGCCGGATCCAGTTGGTGCAACAAGTTGTGCGCAATGAGTTGACCCGTTAGGGCGATGTCTTCAAAGCACGCGAGCACCGGTTGACGCATGTACAGCGGCATTGAGGTACTTCGTTTGCTGACCACATCAATCTGGCGACCGGGTGTCAGGCCGCAATCACTCAAGCCGCCCATCAGCGCGACCAAAATAGATTCGCGTGTGGCCACTAGACCATCGTATTTTTTAGCTTGTTTGGCGGCCCATGAGTAAATGTGATCGGGGCTCCCGTCAGTGTCGAGGTTGGAAACTGCCTCACCTTTCACGCCGTGCGCTTTGCATGCCGCTAAAAAACCTTCGATCAGGTGCATGCGAAAGGTTGCGCCCTCATGTGGCAACAAGATACCTAATTTTTTTCGCCCCCGTACCACCAGCGCGGACACGGCAGCGGCGGCATAGTCCTCATTGGCAAAGTCGACGAAGGGATGGTTCAGGTAGGCGGTATGGTCTTTTTGGCGCGACCGACTGTTGGACGGCAGGCGGGTACGTCCGTGAGTGCAAAACGGAAACTTTTTTTCCAACAGGTATTTCACCCGAACGTCAGCCGACGCAATGTGGGAGATCACGATGGCATCCGCTAAACCACGCTCAACCACATAACGCAGCGTTTCAAGCGGGTCCGGTCCTTTGGCGTCAGGTAAAACAATGAGGTGATAGTCGGTAGCGGATAGCGTGTCGCTCACCCCTAATAACAGGTCTTTGAACGCAGGCTGATTGACATCCCGTCGGTCCATGATGAGGGCAACCACCCAGGTCTTGCCGGTTTTCAGGCGTACCGCTGCGCGGTCACGAACATAGTTCAATTTCTTGGCAGCAGCGAGCACTTTGTCGCGGGTTTCCGGCAATACAGCCTCCGAGCCAGACAGGGCGCGCGAAACCGTCGCGAGCGATAGGCCCGTTACCTCAGATATAGTTCCAATCGTCGCCTTTTTTGTCACTTTCATCACTCCAAGAAGCCGATTATGTAAACGTTTTCACGGATCGTCAACCTAGGCAAAACCCGATTCTTTTTCACCATGTAAACGTTACCATTGACTGGTATTTAAATTGAATAGTCAACCGCGACTTACCCTCCCCGACCAGCGATCTCGTTAAAAGTAAAAGGACAAATAACATGAAGTGGGCACTCATCGGCGCCAGTAATATTGCCAGCCAATGGATGGTCGACGCCATACGCGCAAGCGGCGACGACATTGTGGCTGTGGTATCGGGCGACCAAACGCGTGCAAGCGCCTTTGCGGCCAAGCACGAGATCCCCCATGCGTTTGACAACGAAAACGCATTGGAAACATTGGGCATTGAGGCGGTCTACATCTCGAACACCAACGAGAAGCACGAGGCCGCTGTTTTGCGCGCCGCCGCTGCGGGTCAACACGTGCTGTGCGAGAAGCCTTTGGCCACTGAATTTCAGGCTGCGTTGCGTATGGCGAAGGCCTGCGACGACGCGGGCGTGGTCATGGTCACCAACCACCACTTGCGCCACAACGCAGGCCACCGCGCTATGCGGGCGCAGGTCGCTGCGGGTCAATTAGGCCGCCTCTCCTCGGTGCGCCTCAGTCACTCGGTTTATTTACCCAAGCCCATTCAAGGCTGGCGTCTCACCGACCGTGCAGCAGGCGGCGGCGTGGTGCTGGACATTGCGGTGCATAACGCGGACTCGTTGGCGTTTATCTTGGGTGAATACCCAACGCATGTATGCGCGATGACCAGTAACACGGGCATGGCCTCAGAGCTCGAAGACAACGCCATGTCCATCTGGCGTTTTGCAAGCGGTATCACTGCGTTCACGCACCAAGGCTTCAACACGCCATTTGCAGAGACCCATCTGCAAATCCACGGCGACGCCGGTAGCCTGCACGCGACCGGCGTGTTGTCACAGGCCCCCGGCGGCGTGGTAGCGCTCAGCAACGTCGATGGCCGCACCGAACTCCCGCTTGACAGCGACAACCTGTACCAACGCGTCGTTAAAAACATGCACGCCGCCATTGCAGGCCAACCGCACGTCAACGCGGATGGTTGGGCAGGGGTGCGTTCACTTGCGGTTGCCCACGCAATCTTGCGCAGTGCCGAGTCTGGGCAAACCGTTGAGGTGATTTATGGGTGAAATGATAAAACCCAAGTTAGCTGCTGCACCCCAACCCGATTACGCTTCAGCCACGTTTTTAAAAGATCATGTGACCGACATATTGAACTTTTACCGTCCGATCGCGTTTGACGCACAGGGCGGTTTTTTTCACTATTACCAAGACGACGGGACGGTCTACAACCGCACACACCGGCACTTGGTCAGCGCGACGCGCTTCGTTTTTAACTGGGTGCAAGCTTGGCAGCACACCCAAGATGAGGCCTATCGCCAATGGGCGCAACACGCGCTGGCGGAGCTGGATGAGCGATTCAAAAACGCCCACGGTGACTATGTTTGGACTCTGAGCGACCGCCGACCAGAAGACGGTCGGATCATGGCCTACGGCCAAGCCTTTGTGCTGTTGGCCAAGTCATGGGCACTGCGTGCGGACCTGTGCAATGCATCTGATGTACGCGCTGTTTTTGACCGCATGAACGCAGTCTTTTATGACAGCCAACAAGGCGCCTACGCCGACGAGTGCAGCCCCGACGGGGTCCTCAATTCCTACCGTGGCCAAAACGCCAACATGCACATGTGCGAAGCGTGCTTGGCAGCGTTTGAAGCAACCGAGGACCCGATATACCTTGATCGCGCCATCACGCTGGCCAAGACATTCACGCAAAGGTTGGTCAAACAACCCACCGCTGCTGCAGCGGGCCAATGCGTGGGGCAGATCTGGGAGCACTATCAGGTCGATTGGCAGCCGGACTGGCATTACAACAAAGACAACCCGGGCGATATTTTCAAACCGTGGGGCTACCAAACCGGACACCAGACTGAATGGTCGAAGCTGCTGATGCAGATCCACCACCACATCCCAGACAGCCAGTGGCTCACCACGGCCCGGCACCTGCACGATGCCGCGTTTTCGTTTGGCTGGGACCGCGAGCACGGCGGGTTGGTGTACGGCTATGCCCCCGATGGCACCGTCTGTGACAGCGACAAGTATTTCTGGGTGCAGGCCGAATCGTTCGCCAGCGCCTGGCGGTTGTGGCGTGCAACGAACGACAGCCGCTATCTGCAGCAATACCAAGATACATGGGATTGGGCGTGGCGTCATCTCGTTGACCACACACACGGCGCTTGGTACCGCATTGTTGATGCCCACGGCCAAAAGCTAGAGAACACCAAATCACCCGCCGGTAAAGTCGACTACCACACCATGGGCGCCTGCTGGGACGTCTTGCGTGTCGGTGGCTTACAGGCCTGACAAAGGACAGCCGTATGCGTTTTGGCGTTTTGGGCAATGCAAAAATTGCCCGCACCCAAGTCATCCCCGCCATCCTTGAGGCGGGTTACCCCGTCACCACGATTGGCAGTCGCGGGCCCGCAAACCCGTGGCCAGGCGCACCCGCCATGCAGTGGACCAGCTACGAAGGCGTGATCGCCGACCCCGCGGTCGATGCGGTCTACATCGCGCTGCCCAACCACTTGCATGCCCACTGGTCAGTTGCCGCACTGCGTGCGGGTAAGCACGTCCTGTGCGAAAAACCGTATGCCCTCACAACAGAAGAGGCGACGGCCATTCGTGACGCCATGACGGCCTCGGGCCGCTGTTTCATGGAAGGCTTTATGGTGCGGCACCACCCGCAATGGCAATGGCTCGCCACACAGCCGCTGGGCGATGTGCGCCAGGTGCAGGTGGTGTTCAATTACGACAATCAAAATCCCGACAACATCCGTAACCGCCCAGATATGGGCGGTGGAGCGCTATGGGATATCGGCTGCTACGCCGTGTTTGCCGGCCACTGGCTATTGGGGCGTGCGCCCGATACCTGCGGTTTACACGTCGAGCGACACCCAGAGTGGGGCGTGGATATCCACAGCCAAGGTTGGTTGCGCTGGGATGCGACGGCGACCACGCACAGCGCATGCTTGCAATTTGCGGTGTCGATGCAAACGGCTAAAAGCCAGTCGGTGCACGTAGCTGGCACCACCGGTTGGGCGCGCTTACATGCGCCCTTCAATCCTGTCAATGGCAACGCCGTTAACCCGGTGCGGGCAACGGCTACGTGGTCGCCCAACGGCGGCCTCCATCACGAAGCCCAGACACACCACTTTGAACCTTGCAACGCCTACACCCGCATGGTCACCGATTTTGTAAACACCGCGCTGCATGCCCCCTCCACCGGGCTCAGAGACAGCGAAGCCATTCAGCGCACGCTGTTGCGTCTGTTCAAAAGCGCTGATAACAGTGCGGTCACCTGAGTTGCAATGAGTCACCAAGGTGTCAGTTAGCGCAATGGGCTATACACCTAGGGAAAACCCAACTTTTGCACCCCAAGTTGTAGAACGCCCCGCCACGATATATATTTCGTGTTGGTTATTTTTAAAACAGCATGGAGACTTTATGAAAATTGCATCAAAACTGGCACTGTGTGCCGCACTCGGTTTGGGCTCATTGGCCACAACCGCACAATCAGCCGACTTCGTGAACGTCCTGACCGGCGGTACCAGCGGCGTTTATTTCCCACTGGGCACAGCCCTGTCAAAGGTATACGGCGATGCCATGCCGAAAGCCAAGGTCACGGTGCAATCGACCAAAGCCAGTGCCGAGAACCTCAACCTGCTGCAAAGCGGCCGCGGCGAGATCGCATTCGCATTGGGTGACGCCGTGTCCAACGCTTGGAAAGGCGAAGCGGACGGCGGTTTCCCCAAGAAACTGGACAAGCTGCGCGGTATTGCGGGTATCTACCCCAACTACATCCAAATCGTTGCCAGCGCTGATTCAGGCATCAAGTCATTGGCTGACCTCAAGGGCAAGCGCGTTGCAGTCGGCTCTCCCAAGAGCGGAACCGAGTTGAACGCCCGTGCGCTTTTCAAAGCAGCTGGCATGACCTACGACGACTTCGCCAAGGTGGAGTACGTGTCTTTTGGGCAAAGCGTTGAACTCATGAAGAACCGCCAGTTGGATGCCACGCTGATCTCTGCCGGTTTGGGCGTTGCAGCGGTTAAAGACCTCTCTGCCAGCATCGACATCCGCCTCGTTGCCATCGGCGCTGACGTGATTGCCAAGGTGGGTGACCCCGCCTACCAGGCGAATACGATTCCTGCCAACACCTACAACGGCCAAACCGAGGCCGTCCCAACTGCAGCGATCCGCAACATCTTGGTGACGCATTCCGGCGTGACTGATGATGACGCTTACCTGATGACCAAAACGCTGTTCACTGAACTCGGCCAACTGCAAGCCGCGCACAACGCAGCCAAAGCAATTGACCCCAAGACAGCATCTGTTGGCGTGCCTGTGCCATTGCACCCAGGTGCTGAGCGTTACTACCGCGAAGCTGGTTTGATGAAATAAGGCGTCAAGCCTGCCCCAGAAGAAAAGCGCTGAATAGCGCTTTTCTTTTTGCACCCACCCCCTTATAAAAACACCATGCTGAACTCCAACGAATGGCGCTTCTCTGGCAGCGCACGCGACAAGGCGATTTTCCTGATTGCCTTGGTTTTCTCGCTGTTCCAGGTCTACACCGCAACGTTCAATCCGATCGGGACACAAATCGTCCGAGCGTTGCACGTTGGTTTTTTGGTGTTGTTGGTGATGCTGATGGTCCCTGGCCGATTCAGATACTGGTCGGTCATTTTGGGCATCGCCACCATGGGGACTGGTTTTTACCAGTGGGTGTTTGAGGGCGAATTAATTTTCCGCTCAGGGGACCTGAACGACCTTGACAAGGTGATTGGCGTAGTCGCTCTGTATGCGGTTTTTGATAGCGCACGGCGGCTCATGGGATGGGCGTTACCTGCCATTTGCGCCACCTTTTTGGCTTATGCCTTGTTCGGCGAGTACCTGCCTCAACCGCTGGGTCATCGGGGATACGGTTTCGACCAAATCATTGAACAACTCGCATTTGGTACCGAGGGCATTTACGGCGTCCCCACCTATGTGAGCAGCAGCTATATCTTCCTGTTCATCTTGTTCGGTGCGTTCTTAGAGAGCGCCGGCATGATTACCTTGTTTACCGATTTCGCCATGGGTACGGTCGGCCACACGCGCGGCGGGCCCGCCAAAGTCGCTGTGGTGAGCTCCGGCTTGATGGGCACCATCAACGGCTCAGGCGTTGCCAACGTGGTCACCACGGGTCAGTTCACCATCCCGCTCATGAAGCGCTTTGGTTTTTCACCCGCCTTCGCGGGCGGTGTGGAATCGACGGCCAGCATGGGCGGTCAAATCATGCCCCCTGTCATGGGTGCCGTCGCCTTCATCATGGCGGAAACCCTTGATCTGCCCTACCTGGATGTGTGTATCGCCGCGTTGGTGCCAGCCATTTTGTATTTCGTTACTGCGTTTTGGATGGTTCATTTGGAGGCCGCACGTTCAGGCCTCAAAGGTTTGCCAAAAGAAGAATGTCCTGACCCATGGGTCGCGGTACGCGATCGCTGGTACCTCTTGGGTCCCTTGATGATGCTGGTGGGCCTGCTCTTCAGCGGCTACACGCCCTTGTTTGCAGGAACCGTGGGTTTATTCCTCACCGTCATTTTGATTTTGGGCGCTGCCGTTGCTCTCAAATTACCACGCACGCCAATGCGGGTCGCCCTGTGGCTGGTGTTGGGGTTGTTAGCCGCTGGCTTCTTCAAAATCGGCGCGGGTGCGCTGTTGGGAACCATTGCCCTGTTGGCGTTTGTGCTGATGGCGATGCGTCAAGGCGGCGCATTGAAGCTCAGCATCGCGGCCTTGGCCAACGGCGCGCGCCATGCCCTGCCAGTTGGCGTGGCCTGCGCTTTGGTAGGCGTCATCATTGGGGTATTGACCCTCACCGGTGCCGCAACGACCTTCGCCAACGCCATCATCAGTTTGGGTGAAACCAGTTTATTTTTAAGCCTGTTACTGACCATGCTCGTGTGTTTGATTTTGGGTATGGGCATTCCCACGATTCCAAACTACATCATCACCAGCGCGCTGGCTGCACCCGCACTTCTTGAGCTGGGTGTGCCGCTGCTTGTCAGCCACATGTTCGTGTTCTATTTCGGCATCTTGGCCGACCTTACCCCACCCGTCGCACTGGCTTGTTTTGCTGCCGCACCGATCGCCAAGGAAACAGGGCTGAAGATCAGTATCCAAGCGGTCAAAGTGGCGTTTGCTGGTTTTGTCATTCCCTACATGGCGGTTTACTCACCCGCGCTGATGCTGCAGGGTGACCCCAGTATCGTGGCAGTCGTCTACATCATCTTCAAAGCGCTGGTCGCGATTGGGCTGTGGGGTATGTTTGCCAGCGGCTACTGGCGCGCACCGATGGGAATGGTTGAGCGGGTTATGGCGTTGGTGGCGGCAGCCATGTTGGTCGTTGCACTGCCAATCACCGATGAGATCGGACTGGCGCTGGCCGCTGCGTTCATGGGGCAGCACATGTGGCGACACCGCGTGCGCCATGCCACCTGACCGATGGCGATAGGGGCCATCGGAGCTGGTGCGCTCGCGCTGTGTCTGACCAGCGTTGATCCGCAGGACGCGCCGCTGAGTGCGCACATTCCGTTCGTCCATGAAGCCCGCGCGTTCAGCCTAGAGTGGACCCATTCGATCGAGAAAACCCAGTGGCTTGAACATTGGGAAGTGGTTGCTGCGCCCCAACCCCATCTCCGGTTGCTGCGTGCGCGTATCGAGGCCAGCGGCGCCGGCATGGAAATTCCAGACAACGCTGTTTTTCGTAACGGCGGCTATGAATACCCCGTCAACCAAGACTTATCCAGCGTGACCCTGAGCCACAGCCCGTTCACCGCACAAGCCAAGCTGTGCGTGGGCGAGCGGTGTCGCCCTTTAGCTGATTGGCTCCCCGGCTTGCCGTCAATTTCAGCGGTGACGTTAAGCGCGTGTCACGCGCCGTGAGACCTCGCGCAACAACACCAACTCCTCTGCGGTTGTCGGGTGGACTGCGATGGTGCGATCAAGATCGGCTTTGGTTGCCCCCATCGTGACCGCAACGGCAAGCGCCTGAATGATCTCAGGTGAGTCATCGCCCAGCATGTGCACGCCCAGAACCCGATCAGAAGCGTCATCAACGATGACCTTTATCGCAGTTTTCGATGTACCCCCCGCAAAGGCCACCTTCATGGGACGGAACTCAGTTTCATAAATGCGCAAAGCGCCATACTGCTCGGCGGCTGCCTCTTCGGTCAGGCCCACAGTACTTAAGGGGGGCATGGTGAAGGTCGCTGTGGCCACGGACGCATGGTTCACCGTTCGCTGCGTTCCGGTAAACAAGTTGTCGACCAGCGCGCGTCCCTCGGCAATCGCAACTGGGGTGAGGGCCATGCGGTTTGTCACGTCGCCCACGGCGTAGACATTTGGCACGCTGGTCTCGCTCCACTCGTTGACCGCAATGGCACCATCGGCAGCCAAGGCGACGCCCAGCGCCTCCAAGCCCAAACCGTGGGCGTTGGGGCTGCGCCCTGTTGCATTCAAAACGGCATCAAATTCAAATGCGGTATCACCCGCGAACACCACGGTGGCGTGGTCCTGCTTTTCAACACTGCGCATGGCGCTGCCTGGCATCAGGCACACGCCCTGTGCGACCAAAGCATCAGCCAATTTGGCTCGCATGCCCCTATCAAAGCCACGCAACGGCAGTTGGTCACGGTAAAAAACCGTGACCTCTGAACCCAGACCTTGCATGATGCTGGCGAACTCTAGGGCGATGTAACCCGCGCCCAAAACACCCAACCGCTTGGGAAGTACCGATAAATCCAACAGGTCATCGGAGGTCATCGCTTGCTCAATACCCGGAACGGCGTGGCGATTCGCGCGCGCACCCGTTGCGATCAAGATGCGCTTGGCGTGGATCTCCGTCAGATCGTCAACCATTACGGTACGGCCATCACGGATCGATGCGTTACCGCGGTAAACCACCACGCCGCTGTTCTCAAGCATGCGGTTGTAGATGCCCTCCAGCCGGTCAATCTCGACCCGCTTGTTCGCTTGCCAAGTGGCCAAACTGAATTGCGCGTTGTCCACCGTCCAGCCGTAGGGAGCCGCCTCCGCCAGCTCACGACCGAATTTGGCGGCGTACATCATCAATTTTTTGGGTACACAACCGCGAATGACACAGGTGCCGCCTAAGCGGTCTTTTTCGATCAAAGCGACTTTCGCACCGTGTGCGGCAGCACGACGGGCTGATGCCACCCCGCCAGAGCCACCGCCGATGACCACCAAATCAAACGGTGCGTTGGTGGGTTCAGTGGTAGATGGGTGAGCGTTAGCGATCGGCGAAGTCACGAAGTGTCCTTTGGTGGTGGGCCTTTTCAGGCCAAAGGGGCACTTTACACCAGCAACCAATCACGCATGGCTGCAATGACGGCGTCAGGGTCATCGCGGTGCGGATCGTGTCCACCCGATGGCACCAAAAGCGTTTCAAAACGGCTGGATTGCACGGCTGATGCGCGTAGCGCGTCCACCTGCGCAACCGTGCCATAGGGGTCTTGTACGCCCTGAACAGCCAGAATGGGCGCGACGATGCGACGCGTGGCATCGGTCATTCGCCACGCTTCAAAGTCGGGGTGTAACCAGACACCTGCCCAGCCATCAAACGGTGAGGCTGGGTCGGGATGGTACTTGGCGAGGCGTTGGGCAAATGAGCCTTCATCAAACGCCACGCGCGCGGCACGAATGCTCTCAAGACCGACCGCTTCCACGAAGACGTGCAAGGAAATCGCCACCACCCCTGCGTAGGCCAGCGGCACTTCCGCTGCCGCGCGCAGGGCAATGCTCGCACCGTCTGAATGTCCCACCAAGTAAACGGGTCGACGCGACACATCGACCGCGCAGGTCTGCAACAACTGCGGCAGGACCACCGTCGCTTGGTGGTGCATGAAAGACAACGGCCACTGCTCACCGGCCGGACGCGGTGTGGCATAGCCATAACCTGGTCGGGAATACGCCAAGCCCGCCACCCCAAGCGCATCGCACACCCGTTGCGGAAAGCCACGCCACATGTCAATGCAACCCAAGCCCTCGTGCAAAAACACAAACAATGGCGCGGTGCTCGATGCCTCATCGGTTTCCGCGTTGTAGCGCGCGACAGGCACCCACGCGTCCTCACCACCGTACCCCACCCCTTTGAGGTGTACCCGTGGGAGCGCCGACTCAGGTACCAGATTCGAGGCGGTCATGCGTTGGCGGCGCGCAAACGGAAACGTTGGATTTTGCCGGTTGCAGTCTTGGGAAGTTCTGAAATGAACTCAATTTGGCGCGGATACTTGTAAGGTGCCAAGCGCTCTTTCACGAACAGCTGCAAGGCCTCTGAGGTCACGTCTGCACCATCTTTCAGCACCACATAGGCCTTCACACGTGTGAGGCCGTTCTCGTCTGGCACGCCAATCACGGCTGCCTCTAATACGGCGCTGTGCTGCACCAACGTCGCCTCGACCTCGAAGGGCGAGACGTAAATACCGCTCACCTTGAGCATGTCATCGGAGCGACCCGCGTAGGTATAGGTGCCATCAGCGTTGCGCACGTATTTATCGCCACTTTTGACCCACGCACCTTGGAACGTTTCGCGCGACTTCGCCACGTTTTCCCAGTAATACATGGCAGCGCTTTGGCCTTGGATGTACAGATCGCCAACCTCGCCATCAGGCACTTCACTGCCATCATCTGCCCGCAAGGACAGGGTGTAACCTGGCACCGGCCAGCCGGTTGTGCCGTAGCGGACATTGCCGGGCAAGTTCGAGAGGTAGATGTGGAGCAACTCGGTGGAGCCAATGCCATCAACGATCTCGACGCCGTAGTGCGCGGTGAAACGTTCACCTAAATCAGCTGGCAAAGCCTCGCCTGCGCTGGAGGCCAAGCGCAACGCGATCTCCTCGCGTTTGGGTAATGCGGGCGAAGCCAACATGCCCGCAAAGCCGGTTGGTGCGCCAAAAAAGATGGTGGGCTTTTGGTCGACCCATCGCTTAAAGACGGCTTCTGGTGTGGGGCGCTCGGCCATCAACACCACGGATGCGCCAACGCTAAAGGGGAAAGTCAGTGCGTTACCCAACCCGTACGCAAAGAACAACTTTGCAGCGGAGAAGCACACATCCTCCTCGCGTATTTTCAGGATACCTTTGCCGTAGAGTTGCGCCGTCCAGTAGGGATTGGCGTGGCTGTGTACCGTCCCCTTGGGACGCCCCGTCGAGCCTGATGAATACAGCCAAAAACCCGGTGAATCTGGGCTTGTATTTGCCGCTTGGGCCAGCGGCGTTTGGGTTTGGAGCCAGTCTGCCAAATCGACAACGGTTGCAACACCTTCTGTGCGTAGCGCCTGCATCATGTCGGCGCCTGCCGTGTCAGTGCCAGCGGGCGGGCATGTTTGCGGATGCGACACAAAAATACTCGCGACCGCGTGATCACTTAGCCCCAAGGCCTCGCGCAGCGTTGGCAGCAACACACCGGACACCGCAACACCACGCGCCTGGCTGTTAGCCAACATGTAGGCCAGATCAGGCCCTGTCAGCAGCGTGTTGATGGCAACCGGTACGACACCGGCATACATGGCGCCAAGAAAAGCGACCGGCCAATGGGAGACGTCTTGCATGAAGATAACCAAGCGGTCTTCACGGCGCAAACCCGCGGCCAACACGCCCGCTGCGAATCGTTTGGCATGATCGCTCAGCTCACCATAGGTCAGGCTGCCAAAGTCGCACCGCACGGCCGTTTTGCTGGCACGTCCGGCGTTGATGGTAAACAGGTGTTGGGCGAAATTGAAGCGCTCGCCCATTTCGGCGCAGTCCCCCAAAGGTTGCGGTACCAATGCGACGTTGGCGGTGTTTCCTGACATGGCGTGGGGTCTCCCAAAATTGCAGTAGCATGTTGTATCGTTCAGGCGTGTATGCACTCTCCGCCCAAAACATGCAATATTTTGCTTATTTCAACTGAAACGTCAACCTCGTAAATACCCGAATGCCATCAAACGTCGCATCTACGCCAAACCACCCGTCGGTTGCTACGGATGCCGACGAGCTCGCCCGTAGAAACCAATTCTTGCTCTCTTTAGGCGCGCGGGTCCGTGCACTGCGCGCACGCCGTGGCCTCACGCGCAAGGCCGTCGCGCAGGCCGCGGGGGTTTCAGAGCGCCATTTGGCCAACCTGGAGTTGGGCACCGGTAATGCCTCTGTTTTGGTGTTACTGGATGTCGCTAACGCCTTGCAATGTACCTTGGCCGAGATCGTCGGTGATGTCACGACAAGCACGCCTGAGTGGTTGATGTTGCGGGAGTTACTAACGCCGCTGGACGAGGGCGCACTCGCACGCGTGCGCCAATCGGCCTCGCAAACCTTGGGGATGGCCCAAGACCCCGAAGCGCGCTGGCGCCGCATCGCCTTGATCGGCCTGCGGGGCGCTGGCAAAACAACGCTGGGCGAGCGTCTCGCGGCTGCGCTGGGTTGTCCGTTCACTGAATTGAGCCACGAGGTCGAAGAACTTGCTGGCTGTCGGCTGTCTGAAATTCAAGCACTGTATGGCTTGAACGCGTACCGCCGATACGAGCAGCGCGCACTCAAACAAACCATCGAAAACCACGATGCCGTCGTCATTGCCACCCCCGGGGGCTTGGTGTCCGATCCGACGGCATTCAATCAGCTGCTCAGCCACTGCACCACGATTTGGTTGCAGGCCAGTCCAGAGGACCACATGGGGCGGGTCATGGCGCAAGGTGACACACGCCCCATGCAAGCCAGCCCCGAAGCCATGGAGGACCTGAAAAGCATTTTGGCGGGCCGTGCCGCGTTCTATCGCAAGGCGCAATTCACGCTCAACACCAGCCAACAGCCCCTGGACGACACGTTTGAGAAATTATTGGCAATCGTGCAACAACATGTCAGCACCTAGGGTAAATACTTATTTTTTAAAGTTGCATCATTTTTCATGTACATGCATAATAATTCCTATGGGTGATCAACAACCCCACTTTTAGGAGCCCTTGCCATGAATGCCTTGAATGACGTCACCACCGCATTGCGAGTGGACTATCAAACCAATCCCGAGCAATACCAGCACTGGTCGCTGAAAGTGGAAGGCAACGTTGCCACGTTGACCGCCGACTTCAACGAAGACGGTGGCCTGCGCCCCGGCTACAAACTCAAACTCAACAGCTACGACCTCGGTGTTGACATTGAGTTGTACGACGCCGTGAACCGCATCCGCTTTGAGCACCCACAAGTGCAAGTCGTCGTGGTGACCAGTGCCAAAGACCGCATCTTCTGCTCAGGCGCCAACATCTTCATGCTGGGTGTATCCAGCCATGCGTGGAAGGTCAACTTCTGTAAGTTCACCAACGAGACCCGCAACGGCTTGGAGGACTCTTCAACCCACGACGGACTGAAGTTCTTGGCTGCAGTGAACGGCGCGTGTGCTGGCGGTGGCTACGAATTGGCCTTGGCCTGTGACGAAATTTTGTTGATCGATGACCGTTCATCGGCTGTCAGCTTGCCCGAAGTGCCGCTGTTGGGCGTGTTGCCCGGCACAGGCGGTCTGACCCGCGTTACCGACAAGCGTCACGTGCGCCACGATTTGGCCGACATCTTCTGTACCGTGACAGAAGGCATTCGCGGTCAAAAAGCAAAAGACTGGCGCTTGGTTGATGACATCGCCAAACCCGCGAAATTTGCAGACGCCGTAACAGAGAAAGCCGCTGCGCTCGCCGCCAAGAGCACACGCGACGCCGCTGCTAAAGGTATTCGCATCACCGCACTGAAGCGTGAGATCACCGAAAACCGCCTGGTCTACAACACCGTTACGGTTGACATCGATCGCGCCAAACGCCAAGCGACCTTCACCGTTAAAGGCCCACAAGGCGCGTTGCCCGATACCCCAGAGGCGATCCACGCCGCAGGCGAAAACTTCTACCCGCTGGCCATGGCCCGCGATTTGGAAGACGCCATCCTGAACATGCGCACCAACGAGCTCGACATCGGCACTTGGTTGATTAAGACCGAAGGTGACCCCAAAGCCGTGTTGGCGATGGATGCCGTCTTGGCCGCAAACAAAGACTTCTGGCTGGTTCGTGAAACGATTGGCTTGTTGCGCCGCACCTTCAGCCGCCTTGATGTGTCATCACGCAGCCTGTTCGCCCTGATTGAAAAGGGCTCTTGCTTTGCTGGCACGATGTTGGAATTGGCCCTCACCTGCGACCGCATTTACCACCTGGCATTGCCAGACGACGACGATGCGCCGTGCATCGCAACGGGCGAAGCCAACTACGGTTGGTACCCAATGGCCACCGAGCAAAGCCGCCTGCAGCGCCGCTTCTATGAAGAAGCCGAGCCACTTGCCGCCGTGCAGGCCAAGCAAGGCGAGTTGCTCGATGCCGATGCCACATTCGTACTCGGCTTGGTCACCATGAACCCCGATGACATCGACTGGGAAGACGAGGTTCGCATCGCGCTGGAAGAGCGCGCCGCCATGTCACCCGATGCCTTGACCGGCATGGAAGCGAACCTGCGCTTCAACGGAAAAGA
>Ga0102881_1000238_pt1 | contig 22269 bp, 18 predicted proteins | sample Colrivmeta1549B3_FD_78189 | JGI IMG/M metagenome (GOLD analysis project Ga0102881, IMG submission 78189) | Estuarine microbial communities from the Columbia River estuary - metaG 1549B-3 | ecosystem: Environmental > Aquatic > Marine > Intertidal zone > Estuary | place: USA: Columbia River...
AACACCCGCCTCCAGCGCCTCCAGCTCCAACAAATGCGGCAACAGTTGCGCGGCAAAATCCTCTGACGATTCCTTGGGCAACATCGAAGGCAAATTATCGATCGCCATCACGTCCAGTGGGGGCGCGTCATGCACCCTGATCACCGGCTCCTCCCATGTCGTCGTGCGATCATACACCTTCACCGGCGAGAAATCCGAGGTCGGATCACAGGCAATATCCCCGATCGCGCTCAAACGCCGCGCCGCTCCGGTTGCCTCGGCAGGCACAAACACCGGACAGCCCGGCATGGCGAGGATCGAATTGAGGAAAATGTCATGCTCTAACACCTCCGGGAATGGCCCCCCCGATGCAGTCTCCGCCATGTCCCAGCGCGTCACGGGCATCGACAAGGCCTCGCACAAGTCCGACGCCCCGCGCCCAACCCGCCCCAAGGCCCCAATAACCAACGCCGAAGGCAACCGCCCCCCCAGCACGGCCAATTCCTCTTCCAACTCCGCCACCAAAGCATCCCGGCTCGCATAGGCCCCCACCGGTCCACAAACCTGATCCCACTGCTGCGCCAACCACGCCTTTACCGTCACAGCCGCCCCGGCAAACCCGGCCCAATAGCCAAAAGCCGCCACGCGCCGACCGCTCTCATCCACCAGATACTCAAGATCATAAAGCGTCCCGCCCCCGGCCTTGAACCGCTCCAGCAAGGTCCGCCCCGCCGACTGCCCCTTATACGCATGCCCAAAAAGGATGTGACGATGCGGCAATGGCGTGCCATCTTCCGGCAATTCCTTCAGGCCAAAGATGATGGCGTCGCGCGGCGCCTCTGGCCATGACCCCTCAGCCGCAATCTCTGCGCCGGCTGCACGATAGCCCTCTAGGCCAATCGCCCGCGTCCGGCTCTCCTCGACTGTCAACCGATATCCCTTGGCGATCAACGCCGCCGCTCCCGCTGGCGTCAGCCCAACGCGGTCTTCATTCGGCCGCTGCTCGGCGCGCACCCAGATATGTGTCATGGAATTCTCCTCAAGATCGCGGTGGAGCCTACTCCGCACCGCGCCCGCCCGAAAGGGGGGTTACAGATGCGTGCGGGCAAATCGCCGCTCTGGCGCATCCAGATGCGGCACCGCATTGAACTGCACCAAAATTGGCCGCCCCGCGACCGGATGCAATTGATGCACCGAGGTGTTCATGATGGCGAGACAGGCATGTGACATCGCCTCAATCGACAGGCCCATCACCTGCCGCATCACCATGCCAATCAATCCACCCGAGGTGACCACCACCGCAGGCCCGGTGCCCGCTGCGATCTCTGCGATGGCTTCGGCCACCCGCGCCGAAAACCCGTCAAACGGCTCGGGCGCATCTGGCAGCGCCCCTTCCTGCCACAGCTTGAAAAGCTTGGGCATATGCGCGGCAAACTCCTCGCGCCCCTCGGGATGTTTCAGCCCATGCACCCGCGCCGCAATCTCTGCCATTCCAAAATACGACAATTCATTAAGCCGCGCATCTTCTCGTGCCGCCGGGGCCAAGGCCATCCCCGCAACAGTCTCGCGATGCCGCCGCAATGTGCCGCAATAGACCCGCGTCACAGGCTCCTCGACAGTCCGAAAATAGGCACCAAGCCACCGGGCCTGCTGATGCCCGAGTTCAGACAATTGATCATAGCTCGTCTCATCGCGCGCCGCAGAATTGGCTTGCCCATGTCGGATCAAGGTGATGGTGCTCATGCGGCTCTCCTTGCTTGCCCCTCCCGCCTAATGCGCGCGCCCGCAAGGTGCAAGATGCCCCGCACCCACACCGCCGCCGCTCTCTCGGCACCGCTCACGCAGGCACCGCTCACGCATGCAGGCAGGGCGTATGCAGGCAGGGCGCATGCGGGCCAGGCTGGGCGCATGCAGGCGCGCTTTGGCTCTTCTTGCGTCAAATATCCCCGCCGGAGGCTCCCGCAGTCCCCACAAGCGCTTGCTTTCGCACAGGAGCGGCACGAAAGACTTGCGCCGCGCCGGCGGGGCCTCATGATGCGTCCATCGCCGTCACAGGAGCCGCAAGATGCAGATCAACCCCACCCGTTTTCTGGCAGATCTCCACCAGCTTCGCACGATTGGCGCCGCCGGGCCGGGCAAAGGGGTGGTGCGTCGCGCCTATGACCCGGCCGAGATTGCCGCGCGCGATTGGCTGGCCGCGCAGATGCGCGCCGCAGGGTTGCGGGTCGAGATGGACGCGATGGGCAGTCTCTTTGGTTTATGCCCCGAGGATGGCCCCTCTGTGTTGCTCGGCTCGCATTCCGATACCCAGCCCGAGGGGGGGTGGCTTGATGGGGCGCTGGGGGTGATTGCCGGGCTCGAGGTGGCGCGTGCCGCGCGCGAAGCAGGGGGGCCGCGCGTCTCGGTGGTGTCATTCCAAGACGAAGAAGGCCGCTTTGGCGTGACCACGGGCAGTGCGGTCTGGTCCGGCACACTCTCACAAGAGGCCGCCGATGACCTGACCGATCGCGATGGCCATCTCTTGGGGGTGGCTCGCCGGGCCTTGGGCGCGCGGGTCACTGGCCCGGTCGATCCATCCCGGTTTTCGGGCTATATCGAAATGCATATCGAACAAGGCCCATGGCTTGATGCCGCTGGCGAAAAGGTCGGGGTGGTCACCGCGATTGTCGGTATCCGCGATATGGTCGTCACGCTGAAAGGGGCGCAAAACCATGCGGGCACCACACCGATGCATCTGCGCCGCGATGCGTTTCAAGGGCTGGCCGAGGTGGCCGCACGCCTGCCCGAACGGCTGGCCGGGATCGTTACCCCCGACAGCGTCTGGACCATAGGCCATGTGGTGCTGCATCCCGGCGCGCATTCCGTCATTCCCGGTGAATGTCGCTTTTCCATGCAATGGCGGGATGGCGATCTTGCACGGCTCGCGGCCATGGAGGCGGCGATCCGCGCGCTTTTGACCGAGGTCAGCACCGCGCGTGGTCTGTCACTCTCCTATGGGCCGATGCTGGGGCTTGACCCTGTCGCCATGGCGCCGCATTTGCGCGCGGCCTTGTCTGATGCCGCCGAGGCGGAATGCCCCGGCGCGTGGCGGGATATGCCTTCGGGCGCGTTGCATGATGCTACGGGCGTGTCGCGGCTGATGCCTGCGGCCATGCTCTTTGTCCCCTCCATCAATGGCATCAGCCATGACTTTGCCGAAGACACGGATGAGGCCGATTTGGTCACGGGTCTGAGGGTCTTGGCCCGTGCGGTTCAGCGCAGTCAGAACTGACCTATTCCCAACCCGTCGGACGGGTTTGCGTCATGACGCAAACCAGACGTCAAACATACGTAAATCATACCTGTTGCGTCGGGCGTCAGCTCCAGCTGACCTCACCGAGGAAAATATAGCCCGCACCATATATCGTCTTGATAAGGCGTGGGTTTTTCGGATCTTCCCGCAATTTGGTGCGAAGCCGTGAAATTCGCACATCCATCGCCCGGTCAAAACTCTCACCCGCCACACCGCCCAGAATTTCCTGCATCGCCGCCCGGCTCACCAGCCGTTTTGGCCGCTCAAGAAAGAGCCGCAAGACCTCGCCTTCGGCATGGGAAAACGGGGTCTCCTCTCCGGTTGCTTCTGACAGGATGTAGCTGTCGAAATGAGCCGTCCACCCTGAGAAATGTGCCGTATTTCCAACGGGTTGCGTAGACTTGTCTCGGCGTAATCTCGCTCGGATTCGCGCCACAACCTCTGCCGGGTCGAAGGGCTTTATGATGTAATCATCCGCTCCTAACTCAAGGCCAGTCACCCGGTCCTGCACCTGCGCGCGGCCCGAAATAATGATCACCGTCGCCCCCTGTTCCAATGCCAGCCGATGCACCAAAGTCAGCCCATCGCGATCTGGCAAGGACAGATCAACCAAACAAACATCCGGCACCGCCATCCGCAACGCCGCCTCAAACTCCGTCGCCCGCCCAAAACTCATGGTACGAAATCCAGCCTCTTCAAGGGCATGGGCCAACATGATGCGAATGGCGGGTTCGTCGTCGAGGATGGAAACAAGGGGAGCAGTGGTCATGTCGAAGACTCAAATCGTGTCAAATGGGCCGACAGCTCGGCCGAAGTGAAAGGTTTGTGCAAAACCGGCGAAATCAGTCGGGCCTCTAGATGAAGCGTGTGATCGGTGGGCAGGGAGGTCATCAGGCAGGTTAACACATTCGCGCGCTTGAGATGCAAGGCCAGATCGAGCCCCGTTTGCTCGCCCTCCAAAGAGATATCTGAGAGAACTTGCGTGATTTCAGGGACTTCCGCCAGAAGCGTGAGGGCTTCCGTGACGCTTGTGGCTTCAATCACCGCATGGCCCATTGCGGTGATCATCTCACGCACCGAGGCGCGGATGTCATCGCTGTCTTCGACCAAAAGGATCAAACCCGGAACGGGCGAGGCATTGGCTACGCGCAGCGGCACCCGCAAACTGACCTGCGCGCCCCCTTCTGGCGCATTCGTTACCCGCACCCGCCCACCGGCAAGTTTGGCCATGTCATAGACCATCGCCAACCCAAGGCCAGACCCCTCACCACCCTTTGTGGTAAAGAAAGGTTCCAGCGCATGCTCGAGAGCCACCTCAGAAAAACCGGGTCCGGTATCGGCAACCGTGAAATCCACCCAAGTTTCTTGCACGGATGAAACAGTGATCTGGATTTGCCCCGCACCATCGAGCGCATCACGAGCGTTTAGAATGAGATTGAGAAGCGCATCTTGGACCATGCCACTGTCGAGGAGCACGAATTTATCGGGGATTTCGTTGATGATTTCAAAGCGAACCTCTGGCGAAAGGGCCGGAAAAGCAAGCGTTTCCAGATCGGAAAGCAAGGCGGAGAGGTTGGTAGGAAGTGCTCGCCATTCGCGACTGGTGGTGATGTCAGCAATACGATTTAACAGCGCGCCACCGCGTTGCGCCGCAGAAAGTGTTGCTGCGACCAGATCATGGGCGCCCTCGGGTAGATCAAAGCGCTTGAGACGGGATTGACTGCCCAGAACGATGGTCAGCAGGTTGGAGAAATCATGTGCCAAGCCCGAGGTGAGTTGCGCGGCCATTTCGCGACGGCGTGTTTGTTGCAAAGCAGAACGGGCTTGGGTTTCTTCGGTCACATCCATCGATAGGATGTAGACGCCTTGTAATTCGCCCGAGGGCGCTCGGTCAGGGGTCAACGCAGTTCTGATCCGCCGCCCGCTTTCTTCGGCGGTAAACTCAACCACAGAGGCCGAACCGGAAAACGCTTGGTCGAGGTTCGGGCGAATTGCTTGATGAATCTGCTCCCCCAGAACCACGGAAATGGGCTGACCGACGATGTTCGAGGGCCTGCCGGGCATGACCGCATTGAGGCGACGGTTTGAGAAGGTGTAGACGCCTCGGCGGTTCACATGCGCGATGTGAGCGGGCATCATTTCCGTCGTTAGTCGCGTGCGGGCCTCGGTTTCGGTCAATTGGCGTTTCATTTCTTCCAGAGCGGTGATCGTGGCGGCGAGTTCACGATTCTTGGCGGCCAGCTCTTCGGCATAGGCGAATACTTTGTCGGAAAGCTCTGCGGAGCGGGCGCGCAACAATGATTCTTGTGTCTTTACCCGCGAAATATCGGTGTAGACGGTGACCCAGCCCCCGGTCGGCAGTGGGGAGCCTTCTACGCTGATCGTGCTGCCATCCGGGCGCGTACGTTCCATATAATGTGGAATGAAGGCGCGGGCCTGCTCGACGCGCAGGCGCACCATGTCTTCAATGTCGGTTATTTCCCCATATTCGCCGCGTTGGGCCAGCAAGCGAATGGTTTCGGCGAATTCTGCGCCCGGCATTGTATGCTCGACCGGCAGGTTGAACATTTCTTGAAACGGACGGTTACAAATAACCAAGCGCAGGTCGCTATCATAAATAGAAAGCGCTTGCTGAATCAGGTTCAGCCCTGCGGTTGTCATCACTGAGACATAGGCATCGCCAAGCGCCATGAGCGTTCCTCCTTGATCATCGCTAGCACCGGGCGTGGCCCACGGAAAGCGGCGGTATACCCCATGTAACAATTCGCAAGGTTTGGGAAAACATCAGGAAAAAGTTGACGGGTCAGTCTGGGCCTGCACCTTTGGTACTCGGGAGAATCGCCCGTTAGTGGCGAACCATGCCCGGTTACTCGGGCGACATGGGAGGATAAAACTTGGCACAGTCGTCTCAGGCGGCGGATGGATTGGCGTCCATACCGGCGCTTTTGCAGCGGAACGCCACGCGGTTTGCGGACAAGCCCGCTTATCGCGAAAAGGAATTCGGGATTTGGCAAACCTGGACGTGGTCGGACATCAAGCGCGAGATCGATGATCTTGCTCTGGGCCTGATCAATTTGGGGGTCAATGAGGGCGATTTCATCGCCATTATCGGGTCGAACCGCCCACAGCTTTATTGGTCAATGGTGGCGGCGCAATCTGTTGGGGCGATCCCTGTCCCAGTTTACAATGACAGCGCTGCCGAAGAGATGGCCTATGTGCTGGATCATTGCGGCGCGCGCTTTGCGATCGTTGAAGACCAAGAGCAGGTCGATAAGGTGATCGACATTCAAGATCGCCTGACTCTGTTTGAACACATGATCTATCTCGATCCGCGCGGGTTGAGGAAATACGATCATCACAAATTGCACCAGTTCTCGCATGTGCAAGAGCAGGGGCGTGCTGCACGCGACGAGTTCACGCCCGATCTGGAAGCCCGCCAAGCCAAGCTGACCTATGCGTCGACATGCGTGATGCTTTACACATCGGGCACGACGGGCAAGCCCAAGGGCGTGGTCCTGTCAAACCGCAATATCATTGAGAGCGCCAAAAGCTCGTGTGAGTTCGACAAGCTGGCCTTGGGGGAAGAGGTCTTGGCCTATCTGCCAATGGCATGGGTCGGCGATTTCATCTTTTCGATCGGTCAGGCGTATTGGAGTGGGTCCTGTGTAAACTGCCCGGAAAGCCCCGAGACGATGATGACGGATTTGCGCGAGATCGGGCCCACCTATTTCTTTGCGCCGCCACGCGTGTTCGAGGGCATGCTGACCAATGTCATGATCCGCATGGAAGATGCGAGCCGGTTCAAAAAGCGTCTGTTCGATCACTACATGGCGCATGCGCGTCGCGTGGGGCCTGCGATCTTGGACGGCAAGCCAGTAGGCTTGATGGATCGGATGAAATACGCTTTGGGTAATCTGTTTGTGTTCGGGCCTTTGAAGAACACCTTGGGCTTTACCAATGTGCGGGTCGGCTATACGGCGGGTGAAGCGATTGGTCCGGAGATCTTCAGCTTCTATCGTTCGCTGGGGATCAACCTCAAACAGCTTTATGGCCAAACGGAAGCATCGGTGTTCATCACTGTTCAGCCGGATGGTGAAGTGCGCGATGATACGGTGGGTGTGCCTGCGCCTGGTGTAGAGTTGAGGATTGCCGATAATGGCGAGGTTTTCTACCGCTCGCCGGGCACGTTCGAGTCGTATTACAAGAACCCCGAAAGCACTGCATCTACCAAGGATGCGGAAGGCTGGGTTGCGACTGGGGATGCGGGCTTTATCGAGCCGGGCACCGGGCATTTGCGGATCATCGATCGTGCCAAAGATGTGGGTAAGATGGAAGACGGCAGCCTTTTTGCGCCGAAATACGTCGAGAACAAGCTGAAGTTCTACCCAAATATTTTGGAAGCAGTGGTGTTTGGCAACGGCAAGGATCGCTGCACGGCCTTCATCAATATTGATTTGCAAGCCGTCGGAAACTGGGCCGAGCGCAACAATATCTCTTATTCGTCCTATCAAGAGTTGGCAGGCCATCCGAGCGTTTTGGACGCGGTTCAAAAGCATGTGGAAGAGGTCAATGCTTCGGTCGCGCAAGACGAGATGCTGTCGGGTTGCCAGATCCACCGTTTCTTGATCCTGCATAAGGAATTGGACGCGGATGATGGCGAGATGACCCGGACGCGAAAAGTGCGGCGGCGAATTGTGGAGGACAAGTTCCACGATCTGGTCAAAGCACTTTATGATGGGTCGCAGACCGTCTCGACCAAGACAGAAGTGACCTATGAGGATGGCCGCAAGGGCTACATCAGCGCGACGCTGACACTCCGGGATGCCAAGGTGTTCCCGATTGTGCAGGGAAAGGTAGCAGCGGAATGAATGCTTTAAGTCCAGAAGGTTACGTCACTGCTGACGGTCGCAAAATTGGCGGTCAGCTGATGGAGATGAAGAATATCACGCTCCGCTTCGGCGGCGTGAAGGCGATCACTGACATCTCGTTCGACATTCGTGAAGGGGAAATTCGGGCAATCATCGGGCCAAATGGCGCGGGGAAATCCTCGATGCTGAATGTCATCTCCGGCTTTTACGTGCCGCAAGAAGGTGAAGTGTGGTTCCGGGGGGCAAGGCGGCCACAGATGAAACCCTATGAGGTGGCACAGCAAGGGATCGCGCGCACGTTCCAAAACATTGCATTGTTTGAGGGCATGTCGGTGCTTGATAACGTCATGACGGGACGGCTGAACAACATGAACGCGAATATCTTTTCGCAGGCGATCTGGAAGGGTCGTGCCGAAAGAGAAGAAGTGCTCAATCGGGAAGTCGTCGAAAAGGTCATCGACTTTCTGGAAATTCAATCGATCCGAAAAACACCCGTCGCGCGTCTGCCCTACGGTTTGAAAAAGCGGGTTGAGTTGGCGCGTGCATTGGCGGCAGAGCCAAAGCTTTTGCTTCTCGACGAGCCGATGGCCGGAATGAACGTTGAAGAAAAAGAGGATATGAGCCGCTTTATTCTTGATGTGAATGACGAGTTCGGAACCACGATCGCGCTGATCGAGCATGATATGGGTGTGGTGATGGACCTTTCCGACCGCGTTGTCGTGATGGATTACGGCAAGAAAATTGGTGACGGCACGCCGGATGAAGTGCGGAACAATCAGGACGTCATCGACGCCTATCTGGGGGTGTCCCATGACTGATCGTAACCCGTCGATGTCAGCCAAAGGGGAGGCCTAGTCCCATGTCCGATACATTTATTTATGCAATCGAGGTCTTCATCAACGGGCTGATGGCTGGGGTGCTTTATGCACTCGTGGCGCTTGGTTTTGTGTTGATTTACAAGGCTTCAGGGATCTTCAACTATGCTCAGGGCGTGATGGCCTTGTTTGCAGCAATGACGCTGGTGGGGATCATGGAAGGGCAAGTGCCCTTTAGTCACCTGATCAACGCCACCTTTGGAACGTCGATCCACCACTTCGGGTGGCATGTGCCTGCGGTTCTGGCGATTATTTTCACTATGGGCGTGATGATATTGCTCGCATGGGCGGTGAACCATTTCATCATGCGTCATTTGGTGAACCAAGAGCCAATTATTCTGTTCATGGCGACCATCGGTTTGGCCTATTTCATGGAAGGCTTCGGCGACTTGATGTGGGGGGCCGATATCAAGAAGCTCGACATCGGTCTGCCTCAAGGTCTTAACACCTGGATCGATGACACCACCTATCAGGCTTTTGGTTACGGCTTCTTCATCGACAATCTCGATATCGTGGCCGCGATCGTGGCTGCGCTTCTGGTGACGGTTTTGGTGATCTTTAGCCAATATACCAAGCAAGGCCGTGCGATGCGGGCGGTTGCAGACGACCACCAAGCCGCGCTTTCGGTGGGTGTATCGCTCAACTTCATCTGGGTGATGGTGTGGTCGGTTGCCGGGTTTGTGGCACTGGTGGCAGGCATCATGTGGGGCGCAAAATCGGGCGTGCAGTTCTCGCTGTCGCTGATCGCGCTCAAGGCCCTGCCAGTGCTGATGCTTGGGGGCTTTACCTCGATCCCGGGCGCGATTGTTGGCGGTCTTATCATTGGTGTGGGCGAGAAGCTGTTTGAGTTTTTCGTGGGACCGATGCTGGGCGGTGCAACTGAGAACTGGTTTGCCTATGTGCTCGCGCTGATTTTCCTCGTGTTCCGTCCACAGGGGCTGTTCGGCGAGAAAATCATTGAGAGGGTTTGAGGCGATGAGCAAGCTGATAGCAACTCTTAACGTCATCGCATGGTCTGGCTTTTGGGCGTTTGGCTACATTGCTTTGACGGCGGATGCGAATGGAAATCAGGTCGTGGTCGCGGTCATCTTGGCGGCGCTTGGCGCCGCAGGTGGACTATGGGCGTGGCTGCATGTTGTGCAGATCTGTGAGAGCAACGGTCTGTCTAAAAGCCCCCGATTTGCGGTGCCTGAGCATCGTCGGGTTTTGAACGAAGGGGAGGATGCCTGATGCTGTATCGTGAGGCTGGTGATTTTAAGAAAACCTATGCCGAAGACAACCAGACGTTCCCGATCAAGTTCGATCGCTGGCGTTACTATGCCGTGCTTCTGGTGGCATTTTTGGTCGTGCCTTTCATGGTCAACGACTATTGGCTCAACGCGGTTCTTCTGCCGTTTCTGATTTACGCGATTGCGGCAATCGGTTTGAATATCCTTGTCGGCTATTGCGGCCAGGTGTCGCTTGGCACTGGCGGGTTCATGGCCGTGGGCGCTTATGCGGTCTACAAGCTCATGACAAGCTTTCCAGAAGTAAGCCTGTTTATTCACGTGATTTTGGCCGGGGCCATAACGGCTGTGGTCGGCGTTTTGTTTGGTCTGCCTTCGCTGCGGATCAAGGGCTTCTATCTGGCTGTGGCAACGCTGGCGGCCCAGTTTTTCCTTGTCTGGCTTTTCAATAAGGTTCCGTGGTTTTATAACTACTCGGCCTCGGGCCAGATCAACGCCCCGGATCGCACACTCTTTGGTCAATTGATCAGTGGCCCTTCTGCAGACGCTTGGGCGAAGTATATGTTTTGCCTCGTCTTCACAGTGGTGGTGGCCATTGTTGCCCGCAACCTGACGCGAGGCGCACAGGGGCGGCAGTGGATGGCCATTCGTGACATGGATATCGCGGCAGAAATCATCGGCGTGGACCCTCTTAAAGCGAAGCTGACGGCCTTTGCTGTGTCGTCGTTCTTCATTGGGATCTCGGGCGCGCTATTCTTCTCGATTTACCTTGGTGCGGTTGAAGTTGGCGAAGTCTTTGGCATCACCAAGTCGTTCCTTGTTCTGTTTATGATCATCATTGGTGGTCTTGGGTCGATCTTCGGTTCGTTTGCGGGTGCCGCCTTCTTGGTGCTGATGCCAGTGTTCCTGAAGAATGTTCTGGTTGGCGGGCTTGGCTGGCCAACGGATTTGGCCGCGCATCTCGAATTCATGATCGTGGGGGCGCTGATTGTGACCTTCTTGATCCTTGAGCCGCATGGTCTCGCGCAGCTGTGGCGCGTGGCGAAGGAGAAGCTGCGGCTTTGGCCCTTCCCGCATTGATGCGGGTGGGCGGGGAAACCTGCCCAAGATACGGCCCATCCCGCGAAGGCGGGGCGGGAGGAAGATTTCGGGGGAGCCCCCGGAAGTAACGACGTCGGATAAAACCAAGGGAGGAAAAACCCGATGAAACTGAAGCTTATCTCCGCCGCCGTGGCGGCAATCGTTGCCGGTGCGCCGGCAATGGCGGACCTGACCTTTACTTCGCTGAGCTACCGGACCGGCCCTTACGCGGCCAACGGCATTCCGTTTGCTGATGGTTACGCAGATTACTTCACGCTGCTTAATGAGCGCGATGGCGGTATTGGTGGCGAGAAGGTGAACCTTCTTGAGTGCGAGACCGGCTACAACACGGAAAAAGGTGTTGAGTGCTACGAGGCGACCAAGGGATCGGGCGCGCTGGTATATCAGCCTCTTTCCACGGGCATCACCTATCAGTTGATCCCGAAAGCATCTGCTGATGGCATCCCAGTTCACTCGATGGGCTATGGCCGGACGTCCGCGAAGAACGGCGAAGTGTTTAACAACATTTTCAACTATCCTGCCAACTATTGGGACGGCGCATCGGTTGCGATCAAGTACCTGCTCTCCGAAAATGGCGACAGCCTCTCGGGCAAAAAAGTGGCACTGGTCTTCCACAACTCCGCCTATGGTAAAGAGCCTATCCGGACCCTTGAGGAACTGGCAAAGAAGCACGGCTTCGAGCTGAGCCTGCTGCCCGTTGACCACCCCGGTCAGGAGCAGAAGTCGCAATGGCTGCAAATCCGTCGCGACAAGCCCGACTATGTTCTGATGTGGGGCTGGGGCGTGATGAACCAAGTCGCAATTCAGGAAGCCGTAAACATCCGTTATCCGATGGAAAACTTCATCGGCATCTGGTGGTCGGGTTCGGAAAATGACGTGCTGCCCGCAGGTGATGGCGCGAATGGCTATAAGGCGCTGACGTTCCACAACACTGGATCTGACTTCCCACTCTTCGCGGATATCGCGAAATACGTGAAGGACGCAGGTAAGGCGGCTGGCGCTGGCGACCAAATCGGAACCGCTCTTTACAACCGTGGACTCTATGCAGCGATGCTTGCGGCTGAAGCCGCAAAAACGGCACAGGGGATTCACAACACGGCGGCTCTGACCCCGGCACAAATGCGTGACGGTATGGAGAACCTGGAGATCACCGAAGAGAAGATGACCGCACTGGGCCTGCCTGGCTTCGGTCCCTCCTTCAAGGTGTCGTGCCAGAACCACGGCGGCGACGGCCTGACGGCTGTTGTGCAGTGGGATTCTGCCGCGAAGAAGTGGAACAAGATCACCGACTTCATCGCGCCTGACTCCGATGTTCTTGGCCCGCTGGTCGCTGAAGATGCCGCTGCTTACGCCAAAGAAGCCGGCATCACGCCTGCCTGCAAGTAAGCCCTGACCTCCCGGCCGCCGCATTCTGTGGCGGCCGGACTTTCCCAGAGATTTTACGCCACCGGAGAATGCAATGCTGGATGCCGGACGAACCGACGAGGTACTGCTCGAGGTCAACAACATCGAGGTGATCTACAACCACGTGATCCTCGTTTTGAAGGGCGTGAGCCTGAAAGTGCCGAAGGGCGGAATTACCGCACTGCTCGGTGGAAATGGCGCTGGCAAGTCAACGACGCTGAAAGCGATTTCGGGCTTGTTGGCTTCTGAGCGCGGCGACATCACGAAAGGTAAGATTTCTTATCGTGGGAATAGCATTTCTGCGATGAACCCGTCTGATTTGGTGAAAATGGGTGTCATCCAAGTGATGGAAGGCCGCCATTGTTTTGAGCACCTCACTGTCGAAGAAAACCTGCTGACGGGTGCCTATACGCGCACCGATGGGCGGGGCGCGGTCGAGGCGGATTTGGAAATGGTTTATACCTACTTCCCCCGTCTGAAAGAGCGTCGTCGCAGCCAAGCGGGTTATACGTCTGGTGGCGAGCAGCAAATGGTTGCGATCGGTCGTGCGATCATGTCGCGACCCGAAACGATCTTGCTTGATGAGCCGTCGATGGGGCTTGCACCGCAGTTGGTGGAAGAGATTTTTAACATCGTCAAAACACTTAATGAGAAAGAGGGTGCGACCTTCCTTCTGGCGGAGCAAAACACCAACGTGGCGCTGCGCTTTGCCCATTACGGCTACATCTTGGAGTCTGGTCGTGTGGTGATGGATGGTCCTGCGAAAGAGTTGCGGGAAAATCCGGATGTGAAAGAGTTCTATCTCGGTATGTCCGACGAAGGCCGCAAGAGTTTCCGCGATGTCCGAAGCTATCGACGCCGCAAGCGTTGGCTGAGCTGATAGATTATTAACTGCCCTTAAGGGCCTGACAGAAGCCAGTGCCGGGAGGAGTTCTCGCGCGCAAACAGGAGGTGTGAGCCATGGGCCGCCATTTTGACACTCTGGAAACGCGCAGTGCGGCCGAGCGCGCGCAATGGCTTGCGATTGAGTTGCCCCGGCAGATCGCGCAGGCACAGGGTTTGTCGGGCTATGGCGGACGGTTGGATAAGTTTGATGCGCGCAAGATCACCCGAGTTGAAGACTTGGCGCAACTCCCGGTGTTGCGGAAATCCGATCTTGGGGATGCTCAAAAGAGCGGTGCGCCTTTTGGCGGGCTGACAACGCGTGTGCCTTCGGGTTTTTCTCATATCTTTCAAAGCCCCGGACCGATCTATGAGCCGGGGGGCAGTGAGCATGATTGGTGGCGCATGGGGCGGTTTCTCAAGGCCGCTGGAGTGGGCCATGGCGATATCGTGCAGAACTGCTTTGGCTATCATTTGACGCCCGCCGGGATGATTTTCGAAAGCGGCGCGCGCGCTGTTGGGGCGGCTGTGTTGCCTGCGGGCACAGGGCAGACAGAGCTGCAAGTGGCAGCGGCTCGAGATGTGGGGGTGACGGCCTATGCGGGGACCCCTGATTACCTGAAAGTGATCCTCGATAAAGCCGACGAAATGGGCATCAAATTGGGGATCACGAAGGCAGCAGTTGGGGGCGGCGCACTCTTTCCTTCGCTGCGGCAGTATTATGCGGATCGGGGAATTACCTGTCTTCAGTGCTATGCAACGGCCGATTTGGGCAACATTGCGTATGAATCGGGTGCGATGGAGGGGATGATTGTCGACGAGCACGTAATCGTCGAGATCGTGACGCCGGGAACAGGTGATCCGGTGGCGCCGGGCCAAGTCGGAGAAGTGGTGGTGACCACATTGAACCCGGACTATCCGTTGATCCGCTTTGCCACAGGCGATCTCTCCGCTGTGATGGCGGGGGAAAGCCCCTGCGGGCGCACGAACATCCGCATCAAAGGCTGGATGGGCCGCGCTGATCAGACCACAAAGATCAAGGGTATGTTCGTGCGTCCTGAACAGGTCGCGCAACTGGTTGCCAAGCATGCGGAAATCCTGCGCGCACGGGTGATCGCAGGCCGCGATGGCGAGATGGACACGATGACAGTGAAGATCGAGGCCGCAAGTGGAGATGCAGCGCGATATGCAAAATCAGTTGCGGATGTGTTGAAGCTGAAGGGCAATATCGAAGTGGTCGCTCCGGGTAGTCTGCCGAACGATGGAAAAGTGATCGAAGATACCCGAAGCTACGGCTGATAGGGGCTAAAGCTACCCCAAAAGTCGTGAGAGCATTGCGCTTTCCGGGTCTTCCAAAGGCTCGATCACATCAAAATGGTGGCGTCCCGGTGCGATAACTTCGGGCACTCCCCAAGCCTCTGCAAGCCAGCGAGACTGATCAAGAAAGGCGGGACGCTCTTCTGCGCCGACCCAGAGCGTGACGGGTACGGGAAGGCGCGTTTGCATCAAGACGGGGCTTTCTGCCGCGGCACTGGTATCATCCAATTTAAAGTCTTCGTTCATCGAGGTTCGCAAGAGCGGGCGCAGGTCCGTTACCGGGGAAATGGGCAAGACATGGGTCAGGCGGGCTGCGACGGACGATGCAAGAAGCGCTGGTTCCAGCATGCGGGCCACGAGATGACCGCCTGCGGAATGACCAGCAAGCGCTATGGGGCCAGACACCATTTGTGACGCAGTTGTAATGGCACTGGCCACTTGCTGGGTGATGTCGGCTATGCGAACTGTCGGGCAAAGATCATAGGACGGCATTGCCACGGCCCAACTGCGCGCCGTTGCGCCGGAAGCAAGGTGTGAGAAGTCGGAGCGGTTGAACCGTAGCCAATAACCACCATGCACGATGACCACCAAGCCCTTAGGGCTGTGGTTGGGCAAAAAGAGATCAAACTGCTGACGTGCGGACGGGCCGTAGGTGATATTCAAATCCGCCAGACCCTGCTCGAGCATGCCTTCGCGATACGCAGCGGCTTTGGCCTGCCATTTTGCCGGGTAGTCCATACCGCCCGGAATATAAGCCGCGTTTGCATAGGCGTTATCAAGACTTGTATCTGGCATCATGTTTTGCTTCCTCGCGGCTCTAGACAAGGCTATCCCGAGGTGCTTTGCCTTGACTAGAGTGCCAAGAGTCAAGAATTGGGAGAAATCGCCGTGTTGGACATGAAAACAGATCTGAAATCGCTGCTCAAAGACCCGAGTCTTCTGGCAACGCTGTCATATGGCAACGGCCAATGGATTGCGGGGGAGGCACAGAAGACCTTCGCCGTGACGAACCCTGCACGTGGAGATGTGATTGCCGAGGTTGCGGATCTCACACGTGCTCAGGTGGGCACTGTGATCGACGCGGCCTATAAGGCCCAAAAGGAGTGGGCCCAATGGACGGGCAAGGAGCGCGCAAATGTGCTTCGCAAATGGTACGATCTAATGATGGCGCATGCCGATGATCTGGCCACGATCCTGACGGCAGAGCAAGGCAAGCCTTTGGCAGAAGCCAAGGGAGAGATTGTTTACGGCGCCTCCTTTATCGAGTTCTTCGCAGAAGAGGCGAAACGAATTTATGGCGAGACGATTCCGGGCCATCAGCGCGACAAGCGGATCACGGTAATCAAGCAGCCGATTGGAGTTGCTGCGTCGATTACGCCGTGGAATTTCCCGAACGCGATGATCACGCGCAAAGCAGCGCCTGCCCTTGCTGCGGGCTGTTCCTTCGTTGGACGTCCTGCGGCAGAAACGCCGCTATCCGCCTTGGTGATGGGCGTCTTGGCGGAGCGTGCCGGCATTCCGGCTGGTGTCTTCAATATTGTCACGTCGTCTCGCTCGTCTGAGATCGGCAAGGAATTCTGCGAGAACCCAAAGGTTCGCAAGTTGACCTTCACGGGCTCGACCGAAGTCGGCCGTATTCTGTTGCGGCAAGCGGCCGAGCAGGTGATGAAATGCTCGATGGAATTGGGCGGCAATGCACCATTTATCGTGTTTGATGATGCCGATCTGGATGCGGCGGTCGAAGGCGCGATCATGTGCAAGTTCCGCAATAACGGGCAGACATGCGTCTGTGCAAACCGGATCTATGTCCAAGCCGGAGTCTATGATCTCTTCGCTGAAAAGCTTGCTAAGCGGGTAGGCGCGATGAAGGTCGGGGATGGTTTGGCGGAAGGCACGTTGCTTGGCCCTCTGATCAACGCTGATGCGATTGTGAAGGTGCAAGAGCATGTTGCCGATGCTGTTGCGAAGGGCGCAAAGGTTATTCTGGGCGGCACGCCGCATCAGGGGCCGGGCAACTTCTTGGCCCCGACAATCGTGACAGGTGCGACGCGCGAAATGGCGTTTTCGACGGAAGAGACCTTCGGACCGCTCGCGCCATTGTTCAAATTCGAAAGTGTCGATGAGGTGATTGAACTGGCCAATGACACGATATTTGGCTTGGCCTCTTACTTTTACGCCAAGGATCTGAGCCGGGTCTACAAGGTCGCGGAAGCGCTTGAATATGGCATTGTAGGCGTCAATACCGGGATTATCTCGACGGAAGTCGCGCCGTTTGGCGGCGTCAAACAATCCGGCCTTGGCCGTGAAGGCAGCCATCACGGCATCGAAGACTTCCTAGAGATGAAATATATCTGCATGAGCGTGTAAGCTAGGTCAGCAAAAAATTTACCACCGCCGTCCTCAAAGAGGGCGGCGGTGTTTATTTGGAAAACAGTCGTCAGGCGGTGAGCAAGAGCCCCAGCCGCCGCATGCCCTCTTCGATTTGTGTTTCATTTGGTGAAGAGAAGTTTAGCCGAAGCGTATTTCTCCCGCTGCCATCGGGGAAGAAAGCGGAACCCGGGACAAAGGCAATATTCTGGGTCTCCAGTGCGGTTGCGAGCAAGTCCGCGCCGTCATGGCCCTTTGGCAAGGTCATCCAAACAAACATACCGCCTTCTGGTTTGGTCCAGCTTACTCCGGGGGGCATGTAGCGTTGCAAAGCGTCCAGCATGGTATCACGGCGTTTTGCATAATGGGCGCGGAGTTTGGGTAAATGCGTGTCTAGGCTGGTCTCGGCAATTTCGGCGACAACGGCTTGATTGAGGGTGGCGCTGTGCAGGTCTCCCGCTTGCTTGATCAAGACGAGTTGCGAAATGACTGGCTGTGCGGCACAGACCCAACCCACACGCAGACCCGGAGCGAGCGTTTTAGAGAAGCTGCCGCAATAGACGGTCCGGCACGCTTCGATGGACCCTTTGCGTGCTATCTCTAACGCGAGAATGGGGAGCACGTCGTCTCCATCAAACCGCAATGCGTAGTAGGCGCTATCTTCTAGAATGGCGATATCGAGTGCGTCAGCTTGGTCGATCAGGGCCTCTCGCTGCGCTTTTGTGAGGGTCATGCCGGTGGGGTTGGAAAAATCCGGGGTCACATAGGAAAATTTCAACCGTCCACCTGCTGCAGTTGCCGCCTCTGCCAAGGTTGCAGGGCTTCGGTTGTCCGACGGATCGAGCCGATCGTAGTGCGGTTCATAGGCGTTGAACGCGCCAAGTGCGCCCAGATAAGTGGGCCAGCCGACAAGCGCGGTATCATTTGGCGACAAGAAGAGCTTTCCCAGATAATCGAGCGCTTGCTGCGAGCCCGAGGTGATCAGGATATTTTCCTCGGAACACGGCGCGCCTATTTTGGTCATGTAAGCGGCGATCCATGCGCGCAGCCGCGGATTTCCCTCAGAGGTCGAGTATTGCAGCGATTGCCCTACGGCGTCGTCGGCCAAGGCCCGCGCAGTCGCGGCTCGAAATGCCTCGGCTGGGAAAAGAGCAGGATCGGGAATACCACCGGCGAAAGAAAGAATTCCAGGTCTGTTCAGCAGCTTAAGGAGTTCACGAATTTCCGAAGCCTTCATGCGGCCTGCGCGTGAAGCAAAAAGAGTCTTGAGCGACATGGGGCCTCCTCCAAGAGATGAGACAGGTCACATCGTTTGGAAATTAAAGTCAATATTGCTGACATAAATCGTGATGTGGCGGCTTCTTGAGTGAGGGATTCCGGACTTTGAGGCGCAGGTGATCTGTTCCAGACTTTCTGACATTAGAAACAAGATTTTTTGGAGAAAATCAGATGCCACGTCTGTATTTTTTGGTGATTGGGCTCTTGGTGCTTTGCCTGTTGCCCGCTCTTTCTATTGCCGCGCCGCTTGTTGCGAAGGTCGATATTTCAACACAAACCATGACTGTCTATCTAGATGGTGCTCCTGCCTATAGCTGGCCTGTGTCCACGGCGAGGAAAGGCAAGATCACACCAGTGGGCACGTTTCGCGGGCAGGCGCTGTCGCGTCACCATCGGTCCAGTCTCTATAATAATGCGCCAATGCCCTATGCGATTTTTTTCCGCGGTAATTACGCGATCCATGGCACCCATCAGATCAGCCGTTTGGGCCGGCCTGCAAGTGCCGGATGCGTTCGCCTTCATCCCGATCATGCGGCGGTGCTGTTTGACCTTACGCGTCGGGTGGGCACGCAAAATCTAAAGGTGGTGATCCAGTGCTAGGCCGAATACGCCACAGCCCAATGTTCCAAAAGCGCTTGTTGAAGGCGCTTTGCTTTCTTGTTCCAAGCTGCCGCGCCGGGCGGGTTTTCGCGCTCTTCGGTCTTGATTTTGCGCCGGGCGGCGGCGTCTATGGAAAAGATCGCAAACACCAGACGCTTGCCTTGCGCTGTCGTGGCAAAGCCAGACAATGTTGAGGTGAAGTTCAATGTCCCCGTCTTTGCAATAACTTGCAGTGGATGGGCCTTGTTCACCTTACCGCGCTCGTCTCGGAGTGGGATGTCCTTCAATAAAGCTGTGAGCCCAAATCGCTCGGCGGCGATCATGGCAGAGACCATCCCTGATGTTGTGATGTGCGAGGCATCGCCTAGGCCGGAATGATCGACAAACTTCGGATTTCGCATGCCAAGCTGCTGCTCTGCCCATGCCTGCATGCCCGCCGCTGAGGCGGCGATTGAAGTGACTGCGGTGCCAGATGCTTTGGTCGCGGCTAAACCAACCATTTCAGCGGTCAGATTGGTTGAGTGTTTCAGCATGTCGCGGAGGATTTCCGTCAATGGTTCGGAAGCCCGACGAACCAATACGGGGCCCGATGGGGCGGTCGTTGCGCGTTGTTCTTTTTCGAGAGTGATCCCTTGGGCGCGCGCGAGAACACGGAGGACCTCGCCCGCGTAGAGGTCGGGCGCCCGGACCGGCAACCAGCGAGACCCGCCCTGTCCCAAGGCTTCGCGCGAAACTGTCCAACTGTCGATACCACTGGAGTCCTTATAGGTATACACAGGCAAACTGCGGCTTACGATGGCCATCCGCGCGATCCGCACTTCTGGCCTTAAGGTGTCAGACCGGGCGTCCATTGAGGTAGCCCATTGATTTCCTTGCTTCTTCCATTCGAAATGGACGCGGTTAAAATTGAGCGCGAGTCCACAAATCGCGGGGTTGTAGCCGACGTGGTCGGGTTGATTGCGGTCAATTTCCGTGATGAAGGGCAACGCCCCTCCCCATACAAAAAAACCCCCGCTGACGTGTCGCAGACCTGTTTCTTTTAGGCGGCGGACCATATCCGCCAACGCATCAGTGTCGAGTGTGGGATCACCGCCCCCTGCGAGAATAAGGTCACCTTTGAGCGTGTCGCCTTCAAGCGTGCCGCGCGCGATGATATGTGTTTCAAACCGACGTGCCGGACCAAGCCGCGCCAAAGCATATGCCGCAGTGATGGATTTCATGACCGAGGCTGGAGGCAATCCTCCAATTTCATCTTTAATTTCAAGAATTTGACCAGAGGCCGGATCAGCGACAGCATAGGCTGTTCGCCCGGTCAGGCCAGACGATTGCACCAATTGCTCTGCCGTTTTGGTGGCGCGGGGCGGCTGGGCTGTGGGCCGTGAGCCGCGATCCACTGGGCGGAGCGATTGAGCTGGCGCATTGGCACATGCGGGCGCGGCCAGAAACATGGCGGCAGAACTCAAGAAATGGCGACGCGACAAGGGCTTGATCATGATTTTCAGCCTAGAGCCTTCTGCACGGAAAGGGCAAGAGGGGCGAAATCACTTCTGCTTTTGGGCGATCAAACGGGCCATTTCCCGGCCTTCCGGAGCTGTGAGGACGAGCTCTTGGACATGGGAATATCGGCAAAACACCAAGCTGGCGCCTTGATTTTCCTCAAGGCATTTTTGTTTTTTACAAATGATTTCATGAGGATGCGTGATGAACGGGAGAGCCGCGCGGGGAGGCGCTGGCCGGGGCGGGCGAGGATGGCGAGGGGGGTGGACTGTGCGATTGATCGCCAGTCGTGCCATTTATCGAACTGCACGAGATTATCCGCACCCATAAGCCAGATAAACCGGACCCCTGGATAGTGCCGCCGCAACGCGTGCAAACTGGCGGCTGTGTAGCGCGTGCCAAGGCGCGACTCGATATCCGTGACCACAACGCGCGGGTCGCGCATCACCTGATGTGCCCGCTCCATTCGTTGCTCAAGGGCTGCCGGGCCCTTTTCTTTCAAGGGGTTACCGGGAGAGACCAGCCACCAAACCCGGTCCAGACCAAACCGCTTTATGGCTTCTTGGGTGATGAGGACATGGCCGTCATGGGCCGGATCAAACGACCCTCCCAAGAGGCCAATCACTTGACCCTTCGCCGCAATTGGAAAACCAAACCGCATCATTTCTCTTGCCTACCCCGAAGCATCGAGCCCGCCAAGGGGGGCAAATTTCGGATTTTGGAACGTATGATTTGCGTATGGGTGGCGTCTGGTTTGCGTCATGACGCAATCCCAACCAGCGGGTCGGTTTTGTTGCGGCGCCTGTGCGCTGCGGAAACAGACTTTGAGCCGGGAGAGAGGGCATGGGGGGCGCACACCGCCCCCCATGCAAGCGCTTTGCTTGGTTCAGCCAAACACGCGGGTCAATGCGCCGTCCACGGCAGAGATGATTTGGTTGATGTCATCTTTTGTGGCGATCAGCGCGGGCGAGAAGCACAGCGTGTTGTTGAGACCGGGCAGCGAGCGGTTGGTCGCGCCGATGATCACGCCTTGCTCCATGCAGTCTTTGACCACGGCTTGCACCCGGCTTTCGTCCATGGCTTCGCGCGTGTCGCGATCTTTGACCAATTCCGCACCAAGGAACAGGCCCTTGCCGCGGGCTTGGCCGATTACCTTGTGCTTGTCCGACAGCGCGTTCAGCTGATCGAGCATATAATCGCCCATTGCGGTGCAATTGCCCAAGAGATTTTCATCTTCGATGATCCGCATATTTTCGATGGCTGCTGCGGGGCCTGCGGTGCAGCCGCCGAAGGTGGAGATGTCGCGGAAGTAGTTCATTGGGTCCGACGCGTCGTCCTTGAACATGTTGAACACCTCTTCCGTGGTCACGAGGCAGGCGATGGCCGCATAGCCAGACGCCACGCCTTTGGCCATGGTCACCATGTCGGGCTTGATGCCGTAATGCTGGTAACCAAACCATGTGCCGGTGCGGCCGACGCCGCAGACGACTTCGTCGATATGCAACAAGATGTCATATTTCTTGCAGATTTCCTGCACCCGGTCCCAATAGCCTTTGGGGGGCACAATCACGCCGCCGCCTGCG
>Ga0102881_1000259_pt1 | contig 21250 bp, 33 predicted proteins | sample Colrivmeta1549B3_FD_78189 | JGI IMG/M metagenome (GOLD analysis project Ga0102881, IMG submission 78189) | Estuarine microbial communities from the Columbia River estuary - metaG 1549B-3 | ecosystem: Environmental > Aquatic > Marine > Intertidal zone > Estuary | place: USA: Columbia River...
ACCGCATTTGTAACTGGTTTTGTGGCTAATATTGCAATGGGACTGGCCCTAAACGCACTTACCCCTAAGCCTAAACTGTCAGGTGCTAATCGTGGGTATCAGGTAAACTCTAAGGGTTCAGCACTAGACCATCAGATTATATACGGTAAAACTAAAGTAGCTGGGGTACGTGTATTCGATGCTACTACTGGTGGTTCTAATGAAACTCTCCACAGGGTACTAGCCTTTACTGGACATGAGATTGACTCTTTTGACCAAATATACCTTAATGATGAGCTTGTAACTCTTGATGGTAGCGGTAATGTAACTAGTCCTAGTCGTTATAATGGCTATGTCACGATTAAGAAGCACTTAGGTTCACCAGACCAACTAGCTGACTCAACCCTCGTGGCCGCTGTACCTGAGTGGACTACTGCACACAGACTACGTGGCATTGCTTACCTTTATGTTCAGTTGCAGTTTAATCAGGATGTATTTCCTAACGGTGTTCCAGAGGCTCTTGCTGTCATTAAAGGCAAGAAAGTATACGACCCAAGGACTAATACTACAGCTTGGTCAGATAACCCTGCCCTCTGTCTAAGAGACTATATTACCAGTACGACATATGGTCTTGGGGAATCTATCGATAACCTTGACGACACTTTGTTTATCACTGCGGCTAATGTCTGTGACTATTATAACTACCCAACACTGAGTGGTTCTGTTAGGTATAATCTTAATGGTAGCTTTACTACAGCAGCGGCACCCTATGATCTTATGCAGAACCTGCTTAGTGCTATGGGTGGACTTGCTTGGTATGCTCAAGGTAAGTGGCGTATTAAAGCTGCATATTGGACTAGCACAGTAGCTGACTTTAATGAGGATGATCTTCGTAGTTCTATCTCTGTAGCTACTCGTCATTCTCGTCGTGATAACTTCAACAAGGTTAATGGCGTATGGAAGGGTGAAGATTCTAATTGGCAAGCGACAGACTTCCCTCCAGTTACTAACACTGCCTTTCTTACTACAGACAATAACCAAGAACTAGCTATAGACTTAAATCTGTCGTTTACATCCGATGTGAATATGGCAAGACGTATTGCTAATATTTACTTGGAGCGTAATCGTCAACAGCTTACAGTTATGGCTTCTTTTGGTATGAGGGCCTTCCAAGTTCAAGTTGGTGATAATATTCGTCTTACTAATAGTAGATTTGGTTGGGTTAATAAAGAGTTTGAGGTTGTATCGTGGACATTTGGTCTAGCGGACAATAATGACCTTCAGGTTCATATGACCCTACGAGAAATCTCCGAGAGTGTCTTTGACGATATTGCAGATGGTGCTGTGTATGAAAGGGACAATACAATTCTACCTTCACCATTTACTACTACCCCTGTTGGTGTTGCTGTAGAAGCTATCGCACAAGTCACCAATCAGAAGGTTTCTAATCTTGCTCGAATCACTGTTACAGCAACCTCTGACGTTTTCATCATTAGGGTTGAGGTAGAGTTTAAGAAGTCCTCTGATGCAGTTTGGAAAGCTGTAGGTACTGGCCCTGTAGGCGTCTTTGAGGCTGTAGACCTTGAGACTGGTATATACGACTTTAGGGCTAGGTCAATCAATACGTTTGGTGTCAAGGGTGAATGGGAAAGTCTTGTAGACCAAGAGATCAATGCTTTCATTGGTGACCCATCTGACGTGAGTTCTCTATCTGTGGAACTGTCTGGTGGTACTCTGTTTTTAAGCTGGCCACCTATCCCTGACCCTGACCTCTCTCATTACGTCGTTAAACATAACTCAGATACTACAGGCGCTACTTGGGGTAACTCTACCACTGTTATTGAGAAAATCCCACGTCCAGCTACAACCGCCGCATTGCCAGCACGTAGTGGTACGTATCTTATCAGGGCATACGACAAAGAAGATAACTTTAGTGAAAATGTAACTACTGTTGTCGTTCTCCCATCTGACTTGCCTCAGCTAGGTACGACAGACACTCAAACAGAAGACCCAACTTTTGCTGGTACTACAAGCAATGCTGTAGTTGTTTCTAGTTCTGTTGAGATTGACAACACAAGTGCCGCAAGCCCAACTGGTGAATACTTCTTTAGTAACTACATTGATACTGGGAGTAGTCGTAATGCTCGTGTGACAGGGTTTAGAACTTTTGAACGTAGGTATGACAATGGGACTTTGTTGTGGGATGCCATCCCTCAGAATTGGGATACTTGGCCTGATAACTGGGATGATTGGACTACTGAAACAGCCAACTGGGGTGACGTAGGTGTAACAGTTTATGTTGCCACTACTAACGATGATCCAGCAGGCACCCCCACTTGGAGTAGTTGGGAACTTGCTAACGGATCATTTTATACTGGTCGTGCCTTTAAGCTTAAGGCAGTTCTGGAAAGCGATAACACTAACTATACTCCCGCTATCTTGACCCTAAGTGCAGATGTGGAATATTAAGAGGATAACATGAGTCAACACGATTTTGATATTGCAAACCAGACAGCATCTAATGCTCGTACCGACATTAACAATGCACTAAAGGCTTTGGCTTCACTTTCGAGTGGGGCTTTGGCTCCCACCACCACATATGCTAACATGTTGTGGTATGACACTGCTAATGACCAAATCAAAAAACGTAATGAAGCTGATAGTGCTTGGATTACTTTAGGCACTATTAGTGAATCGTCAGGTACTTTTAGCCCCTCGGCTGTCGCACTGCCCGCAGGTGCAGTACAAGTCTTTGCTATGAGTTCAGCCCCAACAGGTTGGTTAAGTTGTGATGGTAACGCAGTTTCCCGTTCTACTTATTCAGGGCTGTATTCTGCTATAGGAACAACATATGGCTCTGGTGATGGATCAACCACATTTAACTTACCAGACCTTCGTGGTGAATTTATTCGTGGTTGGGATGCTGGTCGTGGTGTTGATAGTGGCCGTAGTTTTGGTTCGTTTCAGGCTGATGAATTAAAAAGCCACCGCCACAGTATCCAACATGGAACCTCTGGTTGGGACGCCTATACGGGTTATAACATCGGGACAGGTGGTGTTGACTACACTGATTATACTGGTGGCGCTGAAACTCGTCCACGCAACATTGCAATGCTTTACTGCATTAAGTATTGAGGTGTGTGATGGGTTATATACTAGGCAACAAATCTCGTCGTAGGCTCTATGGTGTTCACCCTGATCTTGTCGCAGTGGTCGAGAGGGCTATTGAAATTAGCTCTCAAGACTTCTCTGTAGGGGAAGGGCTTCGGTCTATTGATCGTCAGCATGAACTCTACAATACGGGTCGTAGTAAGACGCTTAACTCTCGACATCTTACGGGTCATGCTGTTGACCTATTTCCTTATCCTATCTCTTGGGACTGGGAATACTTCTACCCCATCGCTGATGCTATGAAGAAGGCCGCAGATGAACTTGGGATTCCTCTAGAGTGGGGTGGTGACTGGAAAGGTTTCCCTGACGGACCTCACTTTCAACTTCCTTGGAAAGATTATCCAGTATGAGCACCGAGGATTTGGAAAGACGTGTATCTAAGCTGGAAGAGGCAAACGATCACTTAGAGAAAAGCATTATACAATTAAATACAACCATTGCCCTCCTCAATCAAACCGTAGAGACAATGGCTAAGAATGAAGAGAAACGACAACAACTTTTAGACCGTAGTGTCTTGTTTGTTATCGGGGGCTTTATCTCTGCTGTCGTAGCTTGGGTTGTGCGAGGGGGATTAGGGCAGTGAGTTTTCAAAGAGTCAAGAACAACCTTGGCTTCCTCATTGCTGGAGCAATCCTGTTTGGGGTGGCCGTGAACGTATACTATGAACTTGGAATAACAGGTGGGAAAGAACCAGAATGTCAGTCTACATCGACAGTATCACATTCCTATGGGCGATAGTCGTCCTTGTCCTTTACTCTAACTGGATCGTAAAAGGTTGCTCTTGGCTGGCCACCCTTGGTCTAGCACTTACTGCAACTTACCTTATCGCCCAAAGTGGTTGGACTACTGCGTTTCTATTGGGAGATATTTGGGGTCGTGACTTCAGTAATTATATCTGGTTCATCTTCAATACCCTAGTGTTTACACTATTGACAGTGTTGTGGAAGAAGAATAAATGAAAACATATAAGAGGGAATTGGCTGTAGCTTTACTGTTATGGCTTGTCTATGTCGTAGAGGTGAAGGATGCAACTATCGTTGAAATACTTGTCTGGCCGATTTTCTCTTTTGCTGCCGCTGCTTTTGGTTTTGACCAGTATGCCAAGTTGCAGCAAGGGTCCATTAAGTCTTCTGACAGGGGGCGGACCCAACGTAGCGGCCAATACACAGGTGGGGAAAACCAATACACAAACGGTGGGGACGACAAATAATGTGGCCCCTACTGTTTCAGTAAGACCAAACTCTAGGGTGGACTCTATAGATCAGTCCAACCAGACTACAGTGGTCAATGAGACCCAACCTTGGTTAATACTACTATTGATACTAGGGTGGCTGTTGCCTAGCCCACAAGAGATTATAAGAAGCATCGTCAGTGTATTCAGACGAAAATGACATATAAAAACACTAAAGCCCGCTCGCTCCTTAGTTGGAACGGCGGGCTTTTTTTATTGCTTATGTGGACCTTGGGAACTCCACACACTTATACATGATGATTGCACTGCTAGGTAACTGAGACAGTGCTTGTTGTCGCATTCCCTCTGCATAATCAATACAGATTACATTATTGGTAAATACATATTCCGCTGCGTAGGGCCTACATAAACCTAGCTCCATGTTACATACTACGAATAGTGCCGAGAACATCTACTTCTCCTTATATTGGACTAACCTGTTAAGATACCATTGTGCCTTCTTCAAATCTTCGAGGCCGTTCTTATATCGCCAACGATGAAGATACTTTGCAATATTCCCACGTAGGTATCCGATATACTCATCCTCATTTAAGAAGTCTTCGATGTAGTCGATACATTCGATAGAGCCTTGTCCGTAGTGGGCAGGGCTATTTACCATATCATCGCTTTTGGTATCGAGCTTACTTAAGTCCCACTTAGCCAATCAAAGTCCCTCCTTCATAAATGCCATTATCCATTGCTTACAGAGCACACTACGAACAATGTCGTCAGCAGTGAACTCCACAACAGGAACAGGGATCATGTGCTTCTTAGCAAGGTGAATGGCTTTACTAAGGCCACTGGTTTCACCAAGGTCAGATTGCATAATGTCACCGTTCAACACAACCTTACAGTTTTCACCAATCCTAGTCAAGAACATCTTCATCTCGTGGGGTGTCACGTTCTGTGCCTCATCAAGGATAACGAATGCGTCTTGGAAGGAACGACCCCTCATTGTCTCGAAGGGGGCAATCTCAATATTACCATTTTTAATGCCTGTTTCCACTGCACCCTTACCCAAGTTCCAATGAAGGACTTCAAGCACAGGCATAACCCAAGGCATCATCTTTTCCTCTAACGTACCCGGAAAATATCCGATAGACTTACCAGCAGCTACGTTAGGACGGGTGATGATGATCTTGTCGATAGCCTTCACAGTGTAAAGGTTAGAGGCAAAGGTAGCAGCCATATAGGTTTTACCTGTCCCTGCGGGTCCAAGGACGATAATCTGCTCCGCAGTCTCTAGGGCATCAAGATACTCTTTCTGTTTTGGCGTCTTGGGCAGAAGCTCTGCCAAAGGTTTGTTATCAGCATTTTTATAAGCCGTCTTGCGACGAGACTTCTTAGGAGGTGCCTGTTCCATTAGCTTCCCTTAAAGTGCTCTACCAAATCGGTATAGCCACCAATATGATTTCCTTCATTGTCGAAGATTTGCGGGGCTGTAGTTAGGCCAGCCATCTTAATCAAAGATAATACCCACTTACTACCTTTCTCCTGAACATTGTATGTCGTATAGTAGATACCCTTCCCTTTGAGGAGGGTCTTAGCATCTTCACAGAACTGACAGTTATTCCTAGTAACGACAACCCACATTATCCTTGACCTCTGTTGGGTTTGTAAGACCTCTTCTTAGACTTGTTCATGGAGCTGAACTTGATCCGAGAGTTAGTCCTACCCTGAGAGGTATTCTTTGGTTTGGATGAGGGCTTCCATACGGAGCCAAGGTTTACTTTTGCCATTATGCGTCCAATGTGATTAATTCAGCTTCGGTGTAGGGGATGTGGTAGAATAGCTCCCCCTTCTGGATATACCGACCTTTAGCTTCCTTAAGACGGTCTTGTCGTAGTGAAGTATCTCGGATACGCCAGACTTGTGCAAGGTTCTTGTCGAAGATGTAGAAGTTGAGGAAGCCAGTCTCGTTCTGGTATTTCTTAAGGAGGCGGGTCTTACGTTCAGGGATACGGATTTCAGCCCAATCTTTAGGCCAGTCGCCCTCCCATGCCAGCTTCACTTCAGCCTCGTTGTAGTAGGTGTTACCATTCTTTGTGGACACAACATCTACATAGTAATCCTCCTTCTTAACTTCCACACTATGACCACGGCCATGGAGATGCTTTGCTAGGGCATCCTTAGCTTTTTGGTCGTAGGCTTCATACAAAGCCCTATCGAACCGTTTACGAATAGACATAAGTTCTCCAGAATAAGGAGGGGGCTTAGGCCCCCGCCGTTATGTCAAGTCAACAATCTCACAAGAGCCACCAACACATGCGAAGGTCTGGGAACCCTTAGTGCTATCATCAGCCTCATACTCTTTCAGCTTAGACCAATCAATCTTCTTCGGCATAAGAGATAGGAGAGTTTCATAGTCAGACCTTCCAATCTCTTGGTAAGGGGCCTGTTGATAGGTGTGTTCGTTATAGGGAAGGAACGACACCCCAGACATCTCATCAAAGTGTTTGTAGACGAAAGAGCCTACCTCGAACCATTCATCCTTCTTGACGTTGATTGTCACGGAGGGTTTGTGTTCACACCAGTTACGTTGATATGCCAGCCACATCTCCAACTGTTCGATAGCAGTCAGATCAGCAGTGACAACAGCGCCAGTAGGTGCCTTCTGAGGGAAGGAGAACACCACAGTGCTGTCAGGTTTCATAACACACGGTTCACAAGGGATACCCTGATCCTTCATAAACTGCGTCAGAGGGTCTTTAACATCACCTCGAACAGTGCGGATATAGTAGTCACTATGACGGGCATGGATACCAGAGGCAGAATCAACCAACTGGCTAACAGTGCCAGAAGGCTTGACGCAGGTAATAGCTGCACTAACAGGAATGCCAAGACGAGCAGCCCATTTAGTGTTAGTAGAAATCGCAACATTACGGAGATGCCCCAGAGTTTTATCCAATGCTGCGTTCTTTGTCGTCAGCAAAGGGTTGTCCATGATGCCTGTAAGGGATACCCCCAACAGACGTTCTTCCTCAGTGTTCTTCTGCCAAATCTTTCTCAGGTACGGGAAGTGGGTGTAGGTCGATTGGATAGTTCCCAGAATAGTTGCCAACTCGACTTTTCGAGATAGACTCTCAATAGTGTCTGTAGCACGGACCACAACTTCCGTGAGATTGCAGAACTGATACGGACGCAGGATGATTTCGCTGCATGGGTTAGTCCCAAACTCATATCCAGTCTCCCGACGACCATTCTTAGCAGCCTGCTTCACAGAGGCTTGACGGTTGAAGATACCACGTTCACCAGAGCCAGACTCCACTAGAGCCATCCACTCACGCATGAACGATACAGCATCAGGCTTCTCTGTGTAGCTTACAGAGTTGTTAGCAAGAGCACGATGAGGATCATTCTCCCACCATGCGCCAGACTTGGCATGACGCATACGATCATCAGAGAGGTTGCTAAGAGAAATCATCGCAGAACGACGAACACCACCAACAACCACTACCTCACCGATCTTGCACATGATGTCATGGCATTCGATAGAGGATAGGCGACGACCTTTAGCACCAACAAACTTAGCGGTAACAAAGTTGAACAATTCCACCAGAGGGGCAGGACCAGAAGCACGACCACCAAAGGTCTTAAGTTTAGCACCAGCAGGGCGAACTTTAGACACATCCCACTTAGGAATTTCACCAGAGTAGAGAAGTGCGATCACTTGACGCAATGCCTTTGCCCAACCTTCCTTGCTGTCCTTGACGATCACTGTCGTGTCAGATGCAAATAAAATCTCAGGGACTTCTGGCAACTTGCTCACGAACTGTCGTTCAACAGAGAAGCCCACACCAGTGCCACAGAGGAGGATAAACATAGCCTCATCGAAGCTCTTGGGATCATCCACAGGCAGGTAGGAGCAGTTGTAGCCAGCAGTATTATCACGGTTAAGGGCCTCACCAGCAGTCATCATAGCCCGCATAGAAGGCATAATCTCAAGGTTAAGGATAGCCTCTTCAATCTCGTCTATAGAGACTTCATCACGGGTCTTGGGGACAACTACGTTCTGGATATAACGAGAGACGGTCTCAGGCCAGCTTTCACGGCGTTGTTCATCTTCAAGCCACCGTGCATAGCGAGAGGTGTGAATGAAGGCTTGGTAATCAGTTGGAAGGTGGTTGCTCATTCTTATCTTCCTAATTCTAATGTAAAGGTTAGCGGGGTTTGGATTGCATCAATCCTTTCGCACATTTCTTTGGGGCATTTTTCACGGCCCTTGTTCTTAAAGTTTCTAGCGACATTGGTACTATCCGCTGACGCAAAAGGCCACCTCTTATCTGCAAGTTTAAGTCCACGCATCATATGAACCCAAGGTCTTGCTCCAGACTTTTCTATTATAGACCAAGCATCGTCTGCACGCCTAGACCAAGCTGCATTACCAACTTTCCAAAATTCACCGGAAGAGCCGAAACAAAACCTTGGGTATGTGTCAAGTATTTCTCGCAACCAGTCTAACGACAAGTGCATATGCCACACAGGTGCGGAAAGGTGTTTAGGGTATGGCCAACCAGACATATACTCTCTTTGATCCTCCACGCTACCATCAATAACATCCGGTATGATAGCCCAATTTGCACCATATAACTTGTCGTCTAGCCACTTTATGTAACCGTCCTTGTTGAAAGGTTTACCTTTTGTGTAGGCCGAGAAAGCCCCATTGTCCCACATGATACTTTGTGCATTTCTTATACACCAGTCTGCATCCCAAGGGTGGGCAAAAGAAACACAAAAGTGTTTTCCAGATAGTTTTTCAAGCTCCTGTCTGGGACTTATCGGTGTTCCGTGATAATGTAGCATACTTCCTCCAAGCATAAAGTGCTGCAACTACAGCAAAAGTTGCATAAAGTTTACCAACAACATTACCAGAAGAAAACTCTAGAGAACCGAAAGCAATATAGACAAAAAGAATGCTGTCTACAATAGCCCCAACGATACCAGAAACTAAAACTGCCAGAGCACGGCCTGATTTACGGAGTGGCGTATATACCGCAAGGTCAAACATCTCCGCAGTAAAGAACGCCACCGCACTTGCGACTGCAATAAATGGGTCAGCCACAAGCCAAGAAACGACTGCACCGACAGAAACAGCAAAGGCAGACCACTTCCAGTTAGTGAGTTCCTGTAACCAGTCTCGTAATACTAGCGCAAGGCCAATCATCAAGACCCCACTTGGGGCCATAAGACCAAAACCAACAGGTATCAAACAAGGGCCATTTTCTAAGCAAACAGCTCCAAAATTACCAATCAGAAAATTGGCTGCGGGCACTGTAAGCATAAACAGTAAGAAGGCAAGATATTTCATACTAGATCTCCTAAATCAACTTTAGGGTAGTCAGGGTTTTTGACGATCTTGCCATCAGATCGACGTTTAATCGACCCATCAGGTTGGATACAACGACCAAGATTGTTCTCATGCACACGAATAACCGCTTCAGTTAGGTTCCACCCAGCAGCATTCGCATACCCATACACCACATACACAAGGTCCGCCAGTTCTTTTAATTGTTGCTCTTTCGTATTGTGAAGGTATTCGGAACGCCATTCATCAAACTCCTCTTGCATCAGGGAGGCATACAACCCACAATTAGGAACCTGAGATAGCACCTTGGAGAATTGTTTTACCATCTCCATAGGGTCACTCATTACACTGTCTTCTGGGCCATAGTAGGCAAAGCCCATATCCTCTATGTCACGTTGGGTAATCATATAAGTCTCCCATAAAACTCAGTAGGTTTGATTTTGTTGTCAGTCCCGTTAAACAAATACCAGCAGCAATTATCTTTACCAGTGCTACTACTATCCTCAATCCACTTAACACGACCAACACTGACAATCTTGTTACAATAGGTCATGTATGTAGCAGACTGTTTCGTGTGCATCCAGTCAGCATCAAACAATAGCCACATAGGTGCAACATCTAACCAATGTTCGATGAAAGCATGAAGGAACTTACGTTCCCACGGAGGGTTAGTAATAATATACTCCACAGTCTCGTCAGGGAAGTAGAGGTCTAGGGCATCATTCTGGTAGATACCCTGTGCCCTAGGCTCAACGTCAGACATAAAGATGCACTGAGAATTTCCGCCAGTAAGGTGCTCCAAGTGAGCCACCAATCGACCATCGCCAGCACAAGGCTCAATATAATCGAACTTCCCATAAGGAAGGTGGTCGATCAGTGGCTCCACGGCTTCGATAGGCGTAGGGTAGTAATCCCTCGGAACCCTATCGAAGTTACTCCTTTTGCCCATGATCTAACTCCAGAGGATCAATGTTTGTAGTGAAGTATTTTACAATCTCGTAGGCTTCATCAAGAGTGTCATACCAGAGGTTAACCTGTCCCATCTTACCGTTCTCGGAGACCTTAGCCACGATCATCCAATTCCAATCATCAGGGATACCCATCTCTTCAAGCTCTTCCTCTGGGAAGTCTTCTCTACTAAATGGACCCTCTACAACACCCCAGATCATCGTCTTTGAGGTATTTTGTTCGTCTTCTTCGGTGTAACCAGCAAACCACTCAGAGATACGCAGGAAAAAGAAAGCCATCCACATTCGCATATTATTCACCTTTACTCATTAGTGTTAGGTAATGGTCCATGCTTATGATAGCAAGCCACTCTTTACGATCACCACGACAAAACACAACAGGTTCATATTTCTTTTCCTGTTTAGCTTGGTCATACCAATCATAGATTGTCGTTAAAGTCTTACGGCGTTTGACTTCAATAGACACGGGGAGTAACCCCCGTGCCTTAGGAGAGAGTTGTATGTCTTCACCATTCTGGCCCATAGCAGTAGAACGGACATCATCAGGTTCTAGGGTAGGGAAGGTCTTAAGGATAGCATCCCTTACCTCTTGCTGACCTAGCCTGCCTTTTGCTTTCGAGCCTCTGGCGGTTCCCATATTTCACCCTCTTTGCGTCTAAGCCATAAGAGCCTAGCATTCTCTACTACACGTTCAATGTCGCCACCATAAGCCTTCATAACAGAATCCCATAAGTCTTGCTCATCCTTGGCACCTCCTAGTATCTTGTCTGCATTAGCAGGTCCAACACGATAGAGACCAACAATGTTATCAGAATTATCTCCGGTTAGGATTTGCTTATAGAAGAACTTCAGCCCATTAAAATCGTCAACAGTATACCACTCATCACGACCAAAATTATAATGGCGACAAGGAAGTTGCAGCATGTCTTTGTCAATGGAAGCGACAATAGTGGAAGGTCCATATCGTGTCGCCTCAATAGCAATCAGATCATCTGCTTCTTCCCCATCACTAACAATGGCACCCCACTTCTCGATCAAGTGTTCCCTAACGTCAGCAAGGTGTATCGGTTTGACACTGTCTTTACGATTACCTTTGTATTCGTAAGACTTGGCAATATCAAACCGAAAGTTACCTTTACCTGTCAGATAAACTTGGTATTCATGTGGGGCTGCGACAAACAAGGTTCGTTGTAAGATCGTGTTGATTAACTCGTCTACCTTGTCTACCGCAGCTTTCAGGCATTTATCCTGTGCATGGAATGCTGACCTGTATGCAACGATGTCTCCATCAATTAACACTTTAGTCATTGTAGTGCCTTTCCCTGTTACAATTAGCACTGGCCTACTTAAATGTACCTTAACTTGTGTATACCTTACCGTAGGCCAGTAACTATTTCACAGTGTCTCACCCCAGACCATGCTACCATCGTCTTTTGAGAAGCCAACATCCTCAACATAGGTGAACCCGGCACCAAGAAGGAAACTCTTAACTGCATTAGCGATGTCTTGAAGGGTCTCCACATTATCCCGAGAGATACGAACACTCCCCTCAAGACCATCCCACTCCTTGTCGTAGTGGGCTTCAATATTAATAAGCATCAAGCAGCTTCCTCTTTATTAAACAGACCACGGTAGGGGTTATCACCACCGCCAGAGTTGCCTTCATAAGTCACATGGTCAGTAACAGCGATACCCATTACCCGAACACCCGCCCCATTTGCATAAGTCTGGAACTGGACGATAGCCTTAGAGCCGTTACCGATTAGACCATCTTCTTCAAGGTTCCACTCACGCTTATTATCAATCCCATTGGTAAGGTTCAGGATCGTGATAGGACCACCAAAGTTTACGACTTGCTTACCACCTTTACCATCGAACTCTTTGATGTCGTCAACAACCTGACGTTTCAGTTTCATAAACTTACCGATACCATACTGCGAATTACCCTCAAGGATACGCTGGGAGTTCATTGGCGAAGGGTCAAGACCATCATTCAACAACTTGTCGATCTGTGGCTCATCAGTGAAGTAAGCATTGACTACATATTGACCGCCCTTCTTGTGGATGGCTTGTGCTGCACGGGGGCCTTCTGGGTTCCCCATATCAGCGTTTTCTGGGAAAACTCGTGCCCATTCAAGCACCATTTCCATGTTGTAAGTAGGCATTATCATCTCCTTTTGCCTAGTAGGTATATACTATATAGCACCTTATTTCGTGTTTTGTCAGTTCACGAAATGTTACAGTCGCTAGTGAATTGCTGCATATGTGTTACCAAATTGAACATCAGCTCCTAGTGGGACATTTAAGGACAGCTTAGTGTTCAACTTTTCGACTGCACCCTTCATGATACCCTCAGTCTCGTTCTCATCACCTAGTTTGGTAATTACAATCACCTCGTCGTGGAACTGTCCTATAGTCTGTAAGCCATTTTGACGACATATAGCTACCCAACTATCAAAACAGAATACACCAGTGCCTTGGTTTAAGGTAGAGAAGCGGTCTTTATCGGAACGCAACTGATACCAAAACTTACTGACGGGGTTCTGTAACCACATAGTACCAAACAACTCACGAACACGAAGACTTCCTGCAACATTCTGGATAGCCCAATTACGTTCCCAAAAGGCAGTTAGGAGTTTCTTTGCGTCCTTTTGGGACATACCCGCCTCACGGGCTAATTTAGGTGCTCCTACACCGTATGTGGCGCTGTAGTTCACTACCTTATAAGCCTTACGCACCGCCTTAAGGTCAGGACGTTTACCAGCGTTGTAGTCGTCAATATCCTCTTGGGTAACGTCACCAGCAAACTTAGCTAAGTCTAAGTGGGGGTCGAAGCCTTCACGAGACATCTCAAGAACATAGTCAGGGTCAAGTGGTTTCATATAGTGTCGCTTAGTGGTATCCTCCAGAGAGGTCATATCAGCCCCACAGAGGGTATACCCTTCGGGGCAGGTAAGCACCCCACGGATAACATCACCATAAGGCTTATCGACAGATGGTAGGTTCACCAGAGGCTTTGCATGGCGGAAGCGGAGGGTGTTAGTGAACCCTGCTACCTCTGCCTTCAAATACCCATCATCTGAGACATTTTCGAGAAAAGACTTGAGAATGCCAGCACGGTGAGTAAGCACAGTAAGGCCATCCAAGATGCCAACAGCGGGGTCCACATCAGAGAGGTCCAGAACACTTTCACAGAGTTCACCATCTTTACGAACTTGTTCGATCTTTCGTTCATCTCCTGTCACCTTGTCACGAAGGAACTTCCAAGTCCTAGGATTCCAGCCGAGGCTGTAGAGCCAATCCTTTACTTGGTCATTCGAGTTGGGGTTTGCTAGTTCATCACCCACCACCACAGTCATTTGTTCTGCGGAGATTGGCATCTTATTCTCTGCACAAAGTGCGGTCCATCGTTCACCATGACTACTCAAATTTCCGTCTTTCTTGTACATCACCTTCGGCTTAGTCCGAATAGCCGTTAGAATACGCCGTGGCATGGCATCTGCTAGTTGCTCTTCCTTCTCCTGCTTCAGTGCCATAATCTCGTCGTAGGCGGCTTGAGTGCGTTCTACGTCCAATTTCCACCGTAGGGCCTCTTGCTCACGAGCACAGTCCATCTTGAACGACAAATATTGGATGAAGCGGTCCATCTCACCTTCGTCTTGATAGAGTTTGTTCAGCTTGTGCCAGATGTCTCGCCAGAGCCGAGAGTTGATCTTAACGTCCTCAGAGCAGCGGTGAGCATACTCTTCATACGTCAGGGTGTTCCAGTCCTTGATAACAGGCTTAGGCACCCCATAGTCTTCTCCGTAAGATTCCAGTCCATGCTTAGGACGGTCGAAGTTAAGATACCATGACAGTGCAAGGGTATCCACCAGTTTAGCATTTACCTTGATGCCCAAAATCTTTTCCACCGCAGGGATGTCAAAGCGGATGATATTATGCCCTATCAGGTAGTGGTGAGTTGCGAAGAACTCACGCATCTCGTCATAATCACCCGTGGAGATAATATCTTTACCATCACAAGAATAGGACAAGACATGGATTTTGGTCATCTCATCTAAAAGACCATCCGTCTCAATGTCAAATACCCACATTATAGCACCTCTCTCAAAGTAAACGTCTCAGTATTAAACCGCATCTTACCAGCTTGGCCTACCTCACCAGTCGGACGGTTCTTCTCGACGTGTAGGTGTGTCGTATTACGTTCCTGAATGTCTGTCGAGTCTTTATCACGTTGTAGGTTCACAATAACCGATGCACGTTGACCGATCATACGACAATACTTGAAGTCGCCATTGTCGTTAGTATGACCGATACTTACGATACCTACGTTAAGCTCCGCTGCCAGCTTAGAGAGACGAACAGACAAGTCTGCAAGCATCTGTTCCTTGCTTTCATCAGACGACCCTACAATCACATCTTGGATAGGTTCGAAAAAGACATAACGAACACCACAAGCCTGACTAAAGTAACGGATTTGGTCGCACAGTTCATCAGAGCCTTCACCATCTTGTAGGTAGAACTGGTAAAACAGTTCGTCTTTAGTTAGTGACTTGATAGCTTCAATTACATCAGATTCCCTTTGCTTTTCTTCGATCAAGTCCCTACGTGTCAGGTTATCGTTCAACTCATACGACACCAAACCCAACAGGGATCGTAGCTTAGTCTCCTCAAGGTGCCATGCAGCAATCGGGATACCTTTCTTCAGCAAAGTAAACTCCAGATACCGCATCAACTCCGTCTTACCAATACCCGTAGGTGCCTTAAAGACAGTGAAGTGCCCTTGCATAAGACCAAGAATTTTGTCGTCAAGGTCTTGGATGCCAGTGGGCACATAGAGGTGATTAGGCGTATCCTGATAGAGTTTCAGGAACTGGTCAGAGGTGTTAAGAATGTTCTCTGGTGTATACTTCTTGGCATTGAACCAAGCACCTTTGAACTCTTGAACAGAACCTGCCTTCAGGAACTCGTTTGCATCCTTGTATTTGCTATGATCCACCCGATAGACTTTATTCGGGAAGAGTTTAGCAATCTTAGCTGCAATCTCGTTACCAGCCTCATCATTGTCGATAGATAGGATAATCTGTTCAAAAGAGTTTACCCAATCAAAACACTTGTCCCAGAGCTTCTTAGAAGGCGTAGCAGAGGGCAACGACACAACAGGGTTGATGTAGCTGCTCTTCATCATCTGTGCCACTGAGAGGGCATCCAGTTCGCCCTCCGTGATGGTCAGCTTCTTGGCACTGCCCGCAGTGAACATATTCATACCGAACAGTTCATCACCTTTGAAGTTAGCCTTAGCGTAGAAGCCTTTCTCTGGCAGGGTCCGAACCTTAATTCCCCCGGAAGGGTATACATATTCTTGTCGGTCAGGGTAGGTCTTAACGCCAAAGTCTTCCATAGTCTGTGCGGTGATGCCACGCATAGGGGTGTATTTTCCACTGTCGGGGGCTTCTATCCGCTTGGGGGTGTATGTATCGAATACATCTGTCACCATGCTCTTTCCTTTTGTCGGGTATTTCTCTGCGGCCCACTCGAATGTCTTCTCACGAGATGGATACGACCTGCTACATGCGTGGCACTTCCCAAAACCATCAGTATTGTAACTGAAAGCATCAGAAGAGCCACACGCAGGATATGGACACGGTTGATGTGCAATATCTGACATGTGACTCTTCCTTTCCATTAACCCTTACGGTTAAGTTCCTGACGCTGACGACGCATAATGTAGAGGGTTGCATCAGTCATGTTCTTAACACCACCCTGAAATTTCTTCATGTTATTTTCCACGAAGGATTCCGCATACTCAAGGTTACGTTCACAGATCGAACCAAAGGCTTCCTGATCGCCAAATTCGTTGGTGTAGGGCTTCTCAGAGATGTCGAAGATTTCACGACGAGCAAAATAGTTATTGCTACCTTTGATGGAAGATTTACCACTCTTAAGAACACGACGAGCAGACTTGAGGTTTGGGGTGAAGCCGAGGTCTAGGCAGGTCTGCTTTGCTTCTGCGAAGAACTGGTTTGCGTTAGTTTTAGCCATAGTCAGGTATCCTTATTTCACGATTTTCAGGTTGGGTTTGTCGGTAAGAAACTCTCTGAGTGCAGGTTCTGCGTAGTCGAGGGCTTCTTTGAACTCAAGGAACCATTTAATACGGTCTTTGGCGATGCTAAGGTCAATATCATCACCGTCTTCACACACACCGATAATCTCTTGGACGAGAACGTCGGCAGCATCTTCATTAGTGCCTTTGTAATTCTTGGCATAGAGCCAAGCCATACCAGTAATGGCACTCATAGCCTCTTTCAAGTTGTATTCAACAACAACTTGTGGGCGAGGTTTCTTACCCTTTTCCTCACCATTGGAATTATCTTCCTCTGATGTATCTTCCGGTTCTACATCCTCGTCTTCTTCCTCTTCGTCAACGACATCATCTTCTTCATCCTCTTCTTCGGCAACTTGGTTTGGTGGTGGAGTTTTCTGCTTATTCTCCTCCAACCACTTAGCATGAGCACCACGAGTTGTTTTAACACGAGGATACTTGTCCAACATCTCCTGACGTTGATGAGGAAATTCTGCTGCCCACAAAATTGCAAGCTGTTCGTGCATATTTACGTGCTTTGACAAGTTAGGAAAGTTGTCATTGCACCATTTACCAAACTCACGGTCACCTTTGTGTTTTTTGCGATGAGGTAAAAGCTCTTTACCAAGAGCTAAAAGAACTTCCTCACGTTGACACGTTTGCTGGTCAACCAACGCTTCCAGTGACTTCTTGTGTTCTTCCGAGAGCCTCACCAGATAATCAATCGTATTATTAACACGAGAGATAGTCTCAGCCTCACTGTTGTGACCAACACCCCAACCTGCGGCCTTATCTAGTAGCTCTTCTAAATACCCATCGTCGTCCACTTACGTTATCTCCTTTAGTTATAGTATCTAAATATTAGATTATAGATACTAAAGTCATAACTAACGTCTACACTTGCTAATAGCACCTTATTTCGCTGTTTGTCAGTTCACAAATTGTTTCAACCGACGTTTCAGCTTCTCAAGTGCATCAGTTTCCCTCTTAGAGACTGCTTGTTTACTCAACCCTAAAGCAGAGCCAACTTCTTCCAGTGTCATATCTTGATTGTATCGCATACGGATAATCTTCAAGTCAACACTGTCAAGAACCTCACTCACCTTAGACGACACAAACCTAGCAAACTCTTTCTCTTCATAGGCTGTAGCATGATCCTCTACCATCATATAGGTGTCGTCATATTCTACTTTTGAAGCCTTAATGGCATACTCTAGGGCTTCAAGCCCATCACCAGAGTAAGTCTGTGTAGCATCAAGATCAGCACCTCGTATAACGGCCCTAGAGGCGTGGGTCTTAGGAACTGCCACTGCGACACTATCAAAGTTAAGATAGTCCCACATGGCCTTGTCTGCGGCTCTGTAGAGCTTCGCTGGGTGGGCATTAGGTTCTTTGTCCAGTATTTCAAGACAGGCTACCAGACCCTCCTGAGACAAGTCTTCCCGCATGGAGGATGTCTTGTATTTGTAAGACAGTTTGTCACACATCTTTTGTAGCTCGTCTACGGTCACGTTCTTCCTCCTTCTGGATCAAGATCAACACTGCCATCTGGACAGACAACAGTTGTCTAGTGAGGGAGCCTATCTTATACGCAAGGTAGGCACTCACTGTTAAACAAGCTACAACTAGCCACCCCGCAAGATCAAAACTCATTGTCAAGCCGCATAGAGAACTTATTCAACTCAATAGTGACCTCAACCATATCCTCAATGGTGAACCATTCGAGGACGACAGTGATAGCACGAGCATAACGTAGGGTCTCTACATAATCCTCAAACTCATACGGTGAGAGGCTCTGCTTCACACTTAACCGTGAGAGAGTGTCGATGGCATCACCCAAAGACATATGCAAACGGTAGGCCACTAACTCATCAAACGATTCACTGTAAATCAGGTCACGCATCAACTCTTCAGGCGTCATCTTAAAACGCATCTTTATCCCCTTTCAATACTTCATCAACCATTAGTCTGCTATCTTCCTCTTCGGGAATCTGTGAAAGCATCCAGTCATATACGTCAGCAATGGTCACTCATAATCATCTCCTTTTACAAGCGCAGACCAACTCACAGGAAATAGGTTAGACATAACCTCATCAATCTGCTGTGCCACCAACCGTGTTTCGTACTGTGTATCGTCTTTAAGACGTAAGACACACATACTTGCAAAAGCATCCAGTGATCCACTCCAATACCATTCCGTCATAGTTCCTTGCGGGAGGATGGATCGTGCTTGCTCAGGTGCTACACCAGACCGAATGATGTTGTGGTAGGTAGCAAAGCAGGCACCGACTGCCCCCTTGATGAGGTTCTGTTGATACTCGTTCAGGTGTGCCTCGCCCTCAGAGCCTTGCTTCTTGTCTGCACTACGACCACGCCATACGTCAGGCACATAAAACTCCGGCTCATCATCTACATAACGACGGGAGATTTCATTCCAGCGCAGGAACTTATGTTTGACCAACTGCCGAGCCACAAAGATTGGGGCCTTAACATGGAAGGATGCAAAGGCATGACCGAAGGGTGACAGGTGCTTATGCTTAGCTAGGTAACGGATCAGCTTGGCATCCTTCTCAAGTAGCCCCTCTTGCAGTGCCTCAAATTCCCAATGGGATTTCTTACCAAAAGATACCCGTGCTGCGTTGACAGTTGTTAAGTCAGAACCACAGTGGTCGATATAAGTAGCTTTAATTTGATTTACCATTTTCCCTCTCTCACTTTCCAGTAAACCCAGCACTGAGCACAATGCCCTTCCCCAAGCAGGAAGTCAATGAGCCATACAAGGTTTAGTTTCCCATCTTTCTTCCACTGCCAATTCCTAGCAGAGAAAGTTTGATTACTACTACCACCAGTCACGACATTAATCCACACTGAGGTTGCGATTCCAACTCTTTCGACATACTTGAATAGCCTACCAAGTCGTGTCATATAAAATACCCTTAGTCTGTAACCCCAAGAACCACTTCAACTCACGCTCAAGTGTGGATACATCCTCAGTGGGGTCTTCCCAAAGGGTAGCATCAATTTCCCTCTGTAGGGTATTGCACATTTCGTCTACGGGGATTAGTCGGGGATCGTGTTTCATTTTGTAACCCTATCTGTATGGTGTGTTGTTGGTGTAGAATAGGTGATCCCCTACCAACCCGTCAAGATCATAATGATCCGCCCAGAATGGCCCTACAGCGGTCGTGTGGTAGTGGGTTGAGGTAATACCTAGGCGATACCCCTCAAGCACCTCACTTGCCACCCTCTTGGCCCTCTTAGAGGCTCTGGTGGCCTTCTTAGGTAGACGGTCTGGTTTCCCATCGTGGGTGAAGGAGAACTGTCTACCCTCGAACACGACACCACAAACTGTGTCTGGGTAGCGGCTGTCTTCCACTCGGTTCATAATGACCTCTGCTACGGCGAATTGACCGTCTAGTGGTTCACCCCTAGCCTCGAAATAGACCGCTACTGCCAGACACATTAATGGACTCATGAGAAGGTAAACTCCTTTGGGACGGTGCTATATACTCCAAAACTGAACAGGGTGATGGTTCCTTGCTTTATTTTTACTTCTGTGCCACTCATTTGATTTCCACCACCTTATCAGCAAAGAATGATTTCCACTGGCTGGAGGCAATCTCCCAGATAGCCACCTGACCCCGTGCTCGCATAGCTTCACCTTGGGCCAGACCCTTCTCCGAGCCAACCATCTGGCTTGTAGGCTTGAACATCCCATTAACGACACGCTCAGTGCCATCTTTCTTTAGGAAGCGGACAGTGGCAATCTTAGAACCTTTATTAGCAACCATGCACTTCACTTGCTCTTGAGTAAGCATTGGAATCCTCCGTTGATGCTTTAGTTTCTGTTTAAGAAGGTGATCCTTTAGGGATCATATTTCCTTGTGACTGTAAGTGTTATACGATACGAATCGGTCATAGTCAAGCACTTTTAGTTCAACCTGACAGTATTTTTGCAGTTTATCTACGATAGCTTCTGCCTCCGACAGTGTGTAAAGTTTACCTGTCTTGAGAGGGTAGATGTATCGTAGGGGAACCCCATCCCCATCACGACGGGGTTCCAATCTCACCATAGCTGCAACGTATATTCTCATGCTCTTTCCTTAAACGGTGACAATTCATCAAGCTCCTGTCGATACTTCTCGTTCTCCAGCAACTCCATCAACTCATAGAGGCTGTCCTTAATACCGTCAAGCTCGAAGGAAACATCAGAAAGACTTTCGCACAATTGATTGATACGATCCTCCTTAGTGCCTTCATACTCATTATAAATATGTCGTTGAGCATCCTTCTTGGCATAGGATGCCTTGTTTATAACGACACCAAGCTCTCTGATAATCTCTTCTAGTTTCATTGTGTTACCTCTGATTTTGCATTTCCCAGTTTCTCTTTAACTAAGTCGTAGACCACTTTTAAGATCAAGTCAACACCTTCGTCAAGTTCTTCAAACTCACCCCTCAGCTCCAGCATATAATATGCAGCAAGACCATTCATTAAGGGAGACTTCTCATCAA
>Ga0102881_1000289_pt1 | contig 19931 bp, 23 predicted proteins | sample Colrivmeta1549B3_FD_78189 | JGI IMG/M metagenome (GOLD analysis project Ga0102881, IMG submission 78189) | Estuarine microbial communities from the Columbia River estuary - metaG 1549B-3 | ecosystem: Environmental > Aquatic > Marine > Intertidal zone > Estuary | place: USA: Columbia River...
CTCGCTTGGTCTTGACGAGGCGCCGGGCTGGACCTTCATTGACGCCAACGCGGACCTCTCTGGCGTCACAAGAAACGCAGTCCCGGTCTTCAATGGCCTCGATCTTGACCCGCTGAACACCGACACGGATGTGGAGCTGGTTGGGATCCTTTTGGGCAATATCGACAATTACACACTGGCGTAAACCGTGCGTGGGGGGCTGTCTGCCCCCCACACCCCCCGAGGATATTTTCCGCAAAGAGACAGAAAGACAGGCGAGCGGGGCGGGAAAAGTGGCGGGAAAGCTGCGATGTCAGTCTCCGGTGACAGGGAAACGTCGCACTGTAATGCCTTCGGCTTCAAGAGTTTGACGCACGGCTTGGGCCATCGCCACAGCGGTGGCGCCGTCGCCGTGCAGGCAAATTGTGTCGATGCGGGTTGGAAGACGGGTGCCGTCTTCGGTCAGAATGGCGCGGGCTTTTACCATGGCAGCAATCCTTGGCCCGGCAACGACTGGGTCGTGCAGGACAGCGCCGGGTTTGGAGCGGTCAACCAAAGTGCCATCGGGATTATAGGCACGATCGGCAAAGATCTCGCCAACCCAAGCGCAGCCGATCTCTTCGGCGGCACGTTGTTGGGCTGTGCCTGCGAGCACCATAAGGGTGATGTCTGGGTCGACACTGAGCACAGCTTCATAAAGGGCGCGGGCCATGGTTTGATTTTCTGATGACATATTCGACATGGCACCATGCAATTTCACATGACGGATTGGCACCCCTATGGATTTGGCCATTCCAAGGGCTGCGCCGACTTGGTAGCGCACTTGATTGGCCAAGGTTGGCAGAGGCACGTTAAGTCGGTAGCGCCCAAAGCCCTTGAGGTCATCAAAGCCGGGATGGGCACCGATGCCAACACCATTTTCCGCCGCCAAACGCATGGTTTGGGCCATGGTGTCGGGGTCGCCGGCATGAAAGCCGCAAGCGATATTGGCGGAAGTGACCACTTTCAGCAGCTCTGCGTCATTACCCATTTTCCACGGGCCGAGACTTTCGCCCATATCTGCGTTGAGATCGACGGAGAGAGACATCGGGGGCTCCTTCAGGCTAGTTTTTCAGGGCGCGGGCCCTGTTGGATCGGATGGCGCGAAAGGGTCTGCTTGCGCGTCGATCATGCCGCTGATGAGCGTATAGCTCAAGAGATCGCTCATCAGTGCCGGATCGCGCAACAAGGGGCGCGCAGCGGTGGGAAGGGCACGGCGGTGAGCCGCGTCGCGGGACATGGCGGCAACTCCGTCTTCTCGCGAAATGAAGCGAAAGCGCAATACGCTGCCGGGGCTGGCTTGGGCGACGCGGGGCAGATCAGGCGGGATGACTGCGCCGATCCGGGGATACCCGCCTGTGGTTTGGCATTCTGCCAAGAGCACGAATGGCGTGCCGTCTCCTGTCATCTGGATATCGCCAGGCACGATGATTTCAGAAAGAATGTTCAGCTGGCCCTCGGCAGCAAACCCGCCGCCGGTTTCTGGCACCATTTTGACCCCCATGCGATTGGCGCGGGGATCGCGGCGAAAAGGCGTGGCTTGCAGGCGCGCCAATTCACTTGCCGAGAAAAGCGGGGTTTGCAGTGACGGCACGATGCGGATCTCGCCCCCATCGAAGCGGGGATCGATGGGCAAGGTGCGACCTGTTTCGCCACCTTTGTCTTCTCCAAGGTGCAGGCGATCACCTGCGCTCAGGGTGCGGCCGATCCCTGCCATGAGATGGGCTGAGGGGGAGCCCAAGATTTCCACCCCGACCTCGGGCGAATGAGAAGGCCCATGAAAACCACCGCCGATATGGAGATAGCCATAGCTGCCCGTTCGGACGCCACCGATCTGGAGGATCGCCCCTGCGGGCATCGCATGGCTGGCGTTCCATGCGAGTGGGGCGCCGTCGTCGATACGGGCGTCCATCGGCGCGCCAGTCAAGGCGATGCGGCAGGCATGGCTTGCTTGAAACCGCCCGCCAAAGCCTGCCATTTCCAGCGCCGCCCCCGTGCGTTGCCCCAAAAGTGCGCGACCTTCCGCGAGTGCGAGCGTATCAGCCGCGCCGCCTTGCGAGAGGCCTTGCGCGAGCCATCCCGGGCGGCCGTTGTCTTGCAGGGTCACGGACGGCCCGACGCTCAACACAGTCAGGGTGCGGATCATGCCAGCGCCTCCGTTTCGGTGCCTCCCCCCAAAGGATCGCGCGTGCGGATCGCGGCCAATTCCTCTGGAGAGATGGAACGAAACATCAAAGCGTCGCCGGGGCGCAAGGTGAACGGATCAGCGGCCTCTGGACGAAAGCAGCGAAACGCCGTTTGGCCGATGTGCCGCCAGCCCGTCGGCGAAGCATTGGCAAAAATGATCGCTTGGCGGATCGCCACGACCAGCGCGCCTTGCGGCACTTGCGGGTTGAGCGAGGTCATGCGCGGGATGTTCCATTCCGGCCCAAGTTGCCCGGAGTAAGGCATGCCCGGCGCATAGCCCAACGTGAGTACACGCGGGCAGGCAGAGGTGAGCGAAGCGATCGCTTCTGCTTCGCTCAAGCCTGCCAATGCGGCAGCTTCGGCGAATTGCGGGCCAGCGCTGCCGCCGAACACCACCGGAATGCGATGCAAGCGGCGGCCTTGGGGCATTTCAGATTGATACCAGTCGCGGGTGGCCAGAAGCGCCATCAATTGAGCCTCGATTTCCGCATGTGGCACTGCGAGAGGGTCAAAACGGAGATAGGCGGAGGCCAAGGTCGAGGAGGTTTCTTCGACGCCCGCCCAGCCCTCGCGCTCCAATGCTGCGCGAAACGCAATCGCAGCCCGGTTTGCAGGTTCAGACAGGTGATCGGCAAATTGCACGATCAGCCCCGTCAGCCCCACCGGAGCGATACGCGGAAATTCAGGCGAGGGCGCGTGCATGGAGCGGCCTCATCAGGATGGGGGTGAGATACATGGGGATTTGATAACAACCGATAAAGATCATCAATGGCTCGGTGATATGCGGCGGCAGAGCCACGAGAAAAAGCGCGATATTGCGGTTTCCAGCAATGATTGCCGGGCCAGCCGGGGCAGAGTGGTGCAAGCGGCGTAAAACACGATCCGCCATGATTTGAAGGCCAAAGTTCAGCACGAGTGCAACCAAAAGCCAGCGCATTACGAGGAGCGGATCGGTTTTCAGTGCAGGCCCCAAGGCCGACATCAGCCCAACCACAACAACAGCGAGCAAAATCGCCGTGGCGCCATCGAGCGTTTTCACATCTGGTTTCCGCAAAAGAAGCGCATGCAGACCAAAGCCCGCCACACAAGCAAACGTGATAACGCCCAATAATTTGCCTGCGGCCAGAAACACATCAGTCACCGGGCCAAGGGCCGGCAATGCCCAGAACACGGGGAGCACCGTGAACGGCAACAGCGCCGTTCCCAAGAGCAACATGCGAAGCGCAGGCGCAGGGTCTTGGCCCATCAAAATGGCGAAATTGGGCGCCCCGGTCACCGACGGCGCGGCCAGCATCAAGACCACGACCAAACCAAGCGGCGTGGCCGCCACTCCGATCGCTCCAATCAGGCCCAAGACCACCAAAGGCGCAAGCAGTTGGTAGGTCAGAACCAGACCAAGACTTGTCTGCGCGGCTCTTGCGCCGCCGAACGCCGCCTTTGGCCCGATCCTGAGCGCGGTAAGAAACAACAAACTCGCCACCAGTTCGGGAATATAGGGCCGCACTGCGGCCGCGACCCCCGGCAGGACAAGCCCGGCCAGCAGGCCCGCCACAAGCATTTCGCGCCCGTGGCGGGCAATGCCATGCATTGCCTTCAAAAACATCTTACCCGCCGGGTCGCTGTCGGATGTTGTCGGGCAGCCAAGTTGCCAGTTCAGGGAAGGCGATCAGCACAAAGACCATCACCACCATGATCAGGAACATCGGGAAAGCCGCCCGCGCGATAAAGCTCATCTGATGCTGTGTCATCCCCTGCAAAACGAAGAGGTTGAAACCAATGGGCGGTGTGATCTGCGCCATTTCCACGACGACGACGATAAAGATGCCAAACCAGATGATGTCGATGCCCGCTTGACGGATCATCGGCTCCACCACGGCCATGGTCAGCACCACTGACGAGATGCCATCGAGGAACATGCCCAAGATGATGTAGAACACCAGCAGCGCCATCAGCAGCTCGAATTTGGTAAGGTTCCAGCTGGCAATCAGATCGGCCAACCCACGCGGCAGGCCTGTAAAGCCCATGGACAGCGACAAGAACGCAGCCCCAGCCAAAATCAGCGCGATCATAGCCGACGTGCGCGTGGCACCCATCAAGCTTTGCGTGAAGGTTGACCATGAGAGCGAGCCTTGTCCTGCCGCGAGGGCCAGCGACCCCAGCACCCCGAAGGCTGCTGCTTCTGTTGCCGTCGCAAAGCCCAGATACATCGAGCCAATGACCAGCATGATCAGCAAAAGCACCGGGATCAAGAAGCGCGAGTTCTTCACCTTGTCCATGAAGCTCATGTAAGGCTCTGGCGATGGAGACCAACCTTTTGAAAACTTGGACAAAAGCGCAACATAGCCCATGAACATCAACGCTAGGACCAGACCGGGGAGAATGCCCGCGAAGAAGAGTTTGGTGATCGATTCATTGATTGTCACGCCGTAGACGATAAGCGTGAGCGAGGGCGGGATCATCAAGCCAAGCGTGGCCGCACCTGCCAAAGTGCCGATGACGGCTGTTTCTGGATAACCGCGACGGCGCAGCTCGGGGATAGACATCCTGCCCACTGTCGTCAGCGTCGCTGCCGAGGAGCCCGACACAGCTGCAAAGATTGTGCAGCCGACGATATTGGTATGCATCAAACCGCCGGGTAAACGCGCCATCCATGGCGAAAGGCCGCGGAACATATCCTCGGATAATCGCGTTCGATAAAGGATTTCACCCATCCAGATAAAGAGCGGCAGCGCGGTAAGTGTCCAGCTGGAGGACGAGCGCCAGATCACGGTGATCATGGCATCGCCTGCAGGGCGGGACGTAAAGAGTTCCATTCCAACCCAGGCAACGCCCAAAAGCGCGAGGCCGACCCAAACTCCAGAACCCAGCAGGAAGAACAGCACAAAGAGAAAAATGCCAATCGGGATCAATTGTTCCATGGCTTATTCCGCCTTTCCCGTTTCCATCGCGTCTTCGACGACGCCATGGCGGCCCGTAAAGAGCACTCGGATGAAGTTATCCCAAAACGCAATGGCCAGAATGACCGCCCCTATGGCCATGGCCATCTGTGGGATCCAAAGCGGCGTTGCGTCTTGTCCTTGACTGACGTCTTTGAATTTGCGGCTTTCCATCACCACTTTAATGGCAAAGCGTGCCAGAAAAGTTGCGGCCACGGCACCGACGCCAAAGCACCAGACTTCGCCCCAGCGGCGCGCGGCGCCCATCTTGGACAAGATCAGTGATACGCGAATGTGCGATCCACTTTGCAACGCATGAGCAAAGGCAAAAAACGAGGCCGCTGCCATACAGTAACCTGCATAATCGGCCCCACCGGGAAAGATTCCCCCCGCCCAGCGCAGCACCATTTGGGCGACGATGATGCAAAGGATGGCGACCGTGAACAGGGCAGCAAGAACGCCCCCCGCTGTGTAAAGGGCGTCAAGCGCCCGACGGATTTGTCCCATGGGCTTCGGTATCCATGTCAGGAAAGAGGGAAAGCCGGGGCGCGCGCGCAGATTTGCTGCGCGCCCCGGCGGTCAATCATGATTACTGCTTGAACGCGTCAACGACCGCTTTGCCATCAGCACCGGCTTTTTCAAGCCATTCGGACGTCATCGTGTCGCCGATGACCTTCAACTCAGCCACGAGGCCATCGCCTGCCCGGCCCACAGTCATACCGCCAGCCTTGAGGCCATCGAGCGTGAACTGGGTGTATTCCTTGGACATTTGAAGGCCGCGCACCCGCGCCTCTTCAGAGCAGCCCTCGATCGCCCCTTTGGTGGCATCATCAAGGCCATTCCACGCGTCCATATTGGCAAACACGATATTGCGCGGCAGCCATGCATCTACTTCGTAGAAATGGGTCAGGTGCTCCCAGACTTTACGGTCATACCCTGTGGCGCCCGAAGAAATGAAGGCTTCTGCCACACCGGTTGCCAGCGCTTGGCTGAGTTCTGCCGCTTCAACCTGCACTGGAAGCATGCCTGTCAATTCCGCCATCCGCGCAGTCGCGACGGAGTAAGACCGGAACTTGATCCCCTTCATTTCCGCCACGCTTTCAATGGGCTTTTTGAAGTAGAGGCCTTGGGGCGGCCATGGAACAGCGTAGAGGTAATGCAGGTTTTGAGCGGCCAGAGCCTCAGCGACTTTCGGGCCAGCAATCCCCCAGAGCTTTTCGCTATCGTCATAGGACGTGGCGAGGAAAGGCACCGAATCCACGCCATAAATCGGGTTTTCGTTCTCATGCGCTGAAATCAGACGCTCGCCGATAAGCGCCTGACCAGTCTGGACGGCGCGTTTGATGTCGTTCCCCGCAAAGAGCGAGCCAGACGGGTGTGTCACGACCTCAAGATTGCCACTTGTTGCCGCGCCGACGCAGCTGGCGAATTGGGCGGCATTGTCTGAGTGGAAGTTGGTCGCGGCATAGGCCAGCGGCATGTCCCACTTTTCGCCAGCCGATGCCGGCAATGCGGCAAGGGCGGTGAGGGCAGTTGCGCCAAGAAGGGCGGTCATTTTCATCATTGTGTCGTTCTCCCTGATCTGGGCCCGAAGGCTCCGTTCCGAATTTTCGTGTTCGTCACCACCTCTTTTGGGCGGCCTATTCGTGAATGCTGCGGCTCCGAGTTTCGATCCGTCAAGCGTCTGATGCTCTCCGGACCGGCGAATCCACGATTCCTGATCATCAAGATGGCATACCATCATCATACGTCAACATTTTATTGACAAAATGTCAGCGAAATACCAAAACAGGCTATGAGCAACGCCCCACCCCTTCCCGGATCGCAAAATCCATCCCCCCAAGACACGCCCGACGCCGAGTCAAGAATCGGCTCCGGGAACCCGGCGAGCTTTGGCCATATCGTCTCGTCGTCGCATCTGGCCGAAGGGATTTTGCCAGAACTGTCCGAACTCGAGTTTGGTCTGATCATTGCTGGGCATGCGTTCGACCGTTGGGTGGTGCGCGCCATGGCCGCGGCCGGGTATCCCGGCCTCTCGCCTCTTGAAGTGCTCGTGCTGCATTCGGTGCGCCACCGCACGCGGCCCAAACGGCTGGCGGACATTTGCCTTGTTTTGAATGTCGAAGACACCCACACGGTCAATTACGCGATCCGCAAGTTGGTCAAAGCGGGATTGGTTCGAGAGGGCCGCGTGGGCAAGGAAAAATGCGTTGAGGCCACAGAAACAGGCGCGGCGGCCTGTGCGCGCTACAAGGATGTGCGCGAAGCGATGTTATTGGATGCTGTCACGGCTGCAGGGATCGCCCCGGCCGAATTGCACCGCGTGGCGGCACTTTTACGCTTGATGTCTGGTCAATATGACCAAGCCGCGCGCGCCGCAGCAGCCTCTTAAGGCAAATAAAAAAGGGCGGCTAAAAAACCGCCCTTTCGCATCACGATACTCAAGCAATTGCTGCCGAAGGATCAGGCTTTTTTGCCGCCGGGGATCCGCAGCATTTGGCCGGGATAAATCTTGTCTGGATGGCTCAACATCGGTTTGTTGGCTTCAAAGATTTCCATGTAGCGGTTGGCCGAGCCCAAGGTTTTCTTGGCAATCGCCGAGAGCGTGTCGCCCTTTTCAACAGTGTGGAACATGTTTTCGTCGGCTTCGGCCTCTACGGTGGCCACGCCTTCGACGTTTCCGACTGCAAGGATCACTTTCTCACGCTCTTCGGCAGTCAGCATGCCGCCGGATACGGTTACCTTGTCGCCTTCCACTTTGATTTCGGCGCCTTTGGTGTCGAGGCCCAGATCTTTGACCTCTTTCACCAGCGTCTCTGCCGTGGGAGCCGCATCGCCGCCACCCGCCAACGCTTTGCCAGACTTTTTCCAAAAATTGAACAGACCCATGAAACCCTCCATAAATAGGACCGCACCCATTAGCCCTCCCGCATAGCGGGATGGCAAGGGGGAATAATCCCTCATGAGGTTCAATTCTCTTCGTTTAGCGGTCCTTCGGTGAACTGTAGTCGCGCCAAGCGCGCATAAAGCCCACCTTCGGCGACCAATGCGTCATGCGTGCCTTCGGCGACGATACGCCCATGATCCATCACGACAATCCGATCTGCTTTTTTCACGGTTGCCAAGCGGTGGGCCACGATGATTGTCGTGCGTCCCTTGGCCAAGCGCTCGACAGCGGACTGCACTGCCCGCTCACTTTCGGCATCAAGCGCCGAGGTTGCTTCATCCAGCAAGAGCACAGGTGCGTCGCGCAGAATGGCCCGTGCGATCGCGATCCGCTGCTTTTGCCCCCCCGAGAGCATCACCCCGCGCTCGCCGACCTCGCTGTCATACCCCTTGGGCAGCGCGGAGATGAACTCATGTGCTGCCGCTGCGCGCGCGGCGGCTTCGACGTCCGCATCGGAAGCGTCGGGGCGGCCAAACCGGATATTTTCCCGAGCGGTGGCCGCAAAAATAACTGGATCTTGAGGCACTAAAGCCATTGAAGCGCGAAAATCTGCCCGCGTCATGTCCCGCAAATCATGGCCGTCCAGCGTGATCCGTCCCGACGTTGGATCATAAAAGCGCAACAGAGCTTGAATGATTGTGGTTTTCCCTGCGCCTGAGGGGCCGACCAGCGCCACAGTTTCCCCCGGCGCAATCGTCAGCTGCACATGGTCCAGCGCCGCCGCCTCAGGCCGCGTCGGGTAACGCAATGTCACATTTTCAAAGGCAATCGCCCCCGTCACAGGGCGCGGCAGAGCAACTGGTGCGACGGGGTCGGCAATGGCATCGTCGGCATTGAGCAAATCGACGAGTCGTTCGGTCGCCCCGGCTGCGCGCTGCAATTCCCCCCAAATCTCGGAGAGCGCCGCGACCGAGCCGGCCACCATGACAGAATAGATCACGAATTGGACCAAAGCGCCCGCAGACATCGCATCTGCCCGCACATCGCGCGCGCCGATCCAGAGCACACCGACAACCCCTGAAAACACCAGCAAAATGACAATAACCGTCATTACGGCCCGTGTCGTGATCCGTTGACGCGCAGAGTTGTAGCTGGCTTCGGTGACATCTGCGAACCGGGCGCGCGCGCCGCCTTCTCCGGTAAACGCCTGCACCGCTTGCACGGACAAAAGCGCCTCGGATGCATTGCCCGACGACGCAGCGATCCAATCTTGGTTATCGCGGCTCAGCACACGCAAACGACGGCCAAGCGTCAAGATGGGCACAATCACAGCAGGCACAATGAGCAGCACCAAACCTGTGAGCTTGGCGGAGGTGATCAGCATCAATGCCAAACCGCCGAAAAGAATTAATACGTTGCGAAGGGCCACGGAAATCGACGAGCCAATCACCGAAAGAATGAGTGTGGTGTCAGTGGTGATCCGCGACAGCACCTCGCCGGTCATGATACGTTCAAAAAAGGCCGGGCTCAGGCCAATCACCCGATTGAATACCGCCTCTCGAATATCGGCCACTACCCGCTCGCCCAGACGGGTGACAAGCGCATAGCGCAACCCCGTACCGACAGCCAACAAAGCGGCAAAAAACAATGCAGCGCCGAAATAGCGGTCTAGGAGAGCGCCATCCGCGCCGCCGAAATTATCGACCACCCGGCGCACCGCAAGCGGCAGCGTCAAAGAGATCATCGCCGTAGCGACCAGCGCGGTAGCCGCGCCCAGCATCATGCCGCGATAGGGTCGCAGAAACGGCCAAAGCGCGCCCAGTGCACCGATGCGGCGCGAGCGTTCCCGCTCTGCCTTGTCCGAAACCGTGGGGGTTGCCATGTAATGTCCTTTCCGTCACGCGCCGCCGGGTTTTAGGCGTGACGGAGCGGCGGGGCAAGCGCGCGGTTGGTCGCGGCTGTGCCCACACCATGATTTGATGCCGAAAACCTTAAAAGAAGGGGCTCATCAATTGCATCTGTTGCCACCATTCCGAGCCGCCTTCGGCATAAAGCATGAGAGCCGGAGCTCCCAGCATCAGTGCGGAAATGATGAGAATGGAGCGGGTGACACCCTTGAACATGCGGTTTCTCCTGTTGAATTCCTGACGTTGCATGGAGGATTTGGGTCGTCTGTCATCGAGATCAAGTCCGCGCGCCACCTTTCATGAGGTATTTACTCAGGAAATGACCATGCAAAACCATGCCACTCGGTCGCCCCGAACGGCGGCTTCAGTCTGAGAGAGAGGGAGAGTGGAGCGGGCGGCGGGAATCGAACCCGCGTCATTAGCTTGGAAGGCTAAGGTCTTACCATTACACAACGCCCGCGTGATGCTCCGTTTAAACCGCTGTGTGGGCCTAGGGCAAGGGCGAATTCAATGCAATTTGGAACGGCCTGCCGCATCTTCGCCACATTTGGAACTTATGGATAGGTTGTGACTAAACCGGGTGGAGCCGAATCGGACACGGGAATAGGCTATGAAACTGACATCTGCCATAACGGCTGCGTTGCTACTCGCGGTCTGCTTGCCTTCCGTAAGCGTGGCGAAAGAGCACGAGGTGATTATTACGGGTTTCGGATTTTTCCCCCAAACCACGTATGTACAGCCCGGCGATACGGTTAAGTTCCTCAATAATGCGGAATATTCCCACCGCTTGATCGGTGAAGAAGATCGGTGGGAAGTGAACGTAAACCCATCCGAGCGCAAATCTCTGACCATTTCGAGCAATTTTAAATCGCGGTACAACAGCACGAGTGGCAGTTTGGAAGATGGGATCTTGTCTCTGTCGCCACCCCCTCAAGAAGCTGAGAGCGATTGAGCCTGCGCCTGACCCTTTGGGTTAAGTCGCTGCATTTTCCACTGGCGCGCGCAACTGGCTTCCAGTTGCGCGATTTGAGTTGACCGCACGAGATACTTTCCAGTGCTGCAAACGGCCTGACGGCCCGGCTTGCATCAAGCGCGCCGCACCATGTCCCGCCTCACCCAGCCATAAAGCCCAGTCGTCCTTTTCCATGATCACGGGCATTCTATGGTGGATCGGCGCCAGATCGGCATTGGCGGACGCGGTCACAAGGGCGCAGCTGCTCAGGCGCTGATCCGCATGTGCCCAGTCTTGCCAAATGGCAGCCATCACCATCGGCCCGCCATCGCGACGCGACAGATAGAACGGCTGCTTGCCATCCGCCTCGGCGCGCCATTCGTAGAACCCATCCACGACAATCAGACAGCGACGCGCGCGGCAGGCCTCTCGAAAGGCGGGCTTTTCCGCAATGGTTTCCGCCCGCGCATTGATCAAGAGCGGGCCATCGCTTGGAGTTTTATACCACGACGGCACAAAGCCCCATCGCATGGGACGCAAACGACGCAGACCGTCTTGAGATGTGACCACGGCGATTTCAGCCGTTGGGCAAACGTTATAATTTTCACCCCCGAGCAAATCGTTCGAGGGCGTGGCCGCGAATAGCTGTGCCATCGCCTCTGTGGGCAAGGTCACCGCGAACCGACCACACATCTTTGTCCTCCCTCTGGCAACGGGTGTCGCAAGAACGTCATCACGCTTTCAGCGCGCGCCCTGATCAAGTTCGGAGGAGCCGATTGTGCCCTCCGAAAATATCACTGTTTGATCGTAATGCGCCCATCGGTGAAAGCCGCATAAGGGGCGTTTTTCGCCAAATACTCCGCCGTGACATCCGCCAGATCCGGGCCGTAGTCATAGGCGTTCATCCCATCTGCCCCAAACATTTTGAACCCATCACCACCTTTCCGCACATAGTCATTGGTGACAACGCCGTAGATCTTCTCGAGGTCAATTGGCACAAAGGCATCGCCCTCTTTTACCATCACATCCGAAATCCGGGCACCCGCGGGTGCTTTTGTGTCGAGCGTGTATGTCATGCCCGCCACCTGCGCGAAACGACCCGCACCTTCTTCCCACTGACTCGCTCCGTTTTCTAAAGCGGCAACCAGCGTCGCGCCTTTCGCTTGAAACGTGGAAAGAGTATTTTGGAACGGCAATACCGAAAGCACTTCGCCCATGGTTACAGGGCCTGCATCAATCGATGCGCGCAAACCGCCGCCATTTTGCACGGCAATGGTCACGCCTTGATCACGGGCGCGATCGAGCATGGCTTCGGCAACCAGATTACCCATGGCGCATTCCGCCGCACGGCACGATTTGCGATCCCCATCTATCGCCGTCTGGGTTTCCGCGACAACCCGCGCCTTGAGTTCTTCAATCGGTCCGGCCAGTTCCGCCACCCGAGCCACGATAGAGGCATCCGGCGTCACCGAAGCATCAAGCAAAATCGTATCGCCCTCGGCCTTGATCAGTGTGCCTTCATCATCAAAGCTCAGCACGAGGTGACCAAGATATTTGGAATAGGCATAGGCCGAAACGACTGGCACTGCGCCCACCATCGTTGGATAGGCCATCGCGCCGTCTTCGGTGTTGGAAAACTTGGTGTGCGAATGCCCGCCTACCACGGCATCCAAGCCCGCAACCTCGCCCGCCAGCGCCATATCCTTCTTTACGCCGACATGGGTGAGGGCAATGATCTTGGTCACCCCTTCTGCCGTCAGCGCGGCAACATCGGCACGAAGGCTGTCGGCTTCGTCTTGAAACACGACATCGGGACCCGGGCTTGACGTGTCGACCGTATCCGTCGCCAGAACGGAAATAATGCCAATTTTTTCGCCACCAACCTCAAGCACAGCATGGTTTTTTACCAGTCCGTTCAATGTATTCGAGCGACTCAGATCAAGGTTTCCGGAAATCACCGGAAAGCTCACCGTATTGGTGAAAGCCCGCAACCCATCGGGACCATCGTCAAATTCGTGATTGCCCACCGCCATGACATCATAGCCGATTTTCTCCATCATCTCGGCTTCGACGGCACCTTTATAAGTCGTGTACATCAGCGAACCCTGAAACTGATCCCCCGCGTCCAGCACGATGACATTGCCACCTGCCGCGCGGATTTCATCGCGGAGCGCAGTGATCTTCGTGGCCACCCTCGCCACCCCGCCAAAGCATTCGCCCTTGGCCTCGCCTTCGGCATTACAGTTGGAATCGTATTTGTTCACCGACTCAATCCGGCTGTGCAAATCATTGGTATGGAGCACATGCAAAGTGTAGTCGGCGTGAGCCATGCCTGCCGGAATAGCCAGCGACGCGGCAGATACGAGGAACCCGAAACGCATTTCATCTCTCCTATGAATATCGTGATGGCGCGATGCTGCGCGGCAGAAGGGATTCTGTCAAACCTTCTGCAAAGTCCGGGCGACAACCAGCTTGCCCGCGCCAGATCTTTACGCACCATTGACGAAGCTCGCGGAGGCGGGCATCAGAATGTGATGCTGATATACAAAATCTTCCGCGCCGAAGAATGGGCGCAATTGCAAGCCGAAGGCCAGACGCTGGGCGCGCCCGTCGATCTGGCGGATGGCTATGTGCATTTCTCCACCGCGACCCAAGCCGCCGAAACAGCCGCCAAGCACTTTGCTGGCGTCGAAGGGCTCGTGCTTTTGGGATGTGAGACCGATAGCATGGCTGCAGATCTGGTCTGGGAGCCGTCGCGGGGGGGCGCACTCTTTCCGCATCTCTATCGCGCCTTGCAGATGAAAGACGTGGTCTGGTCGCGTGATCTGCCCTTTGTAGACGGCGCGCATCGCTTCCCCGAGGAAATGGCATGAACCTGATCGAATCTTTGGGCCTCGCTGCGCTGCGCCGCATTGATCCTGAGACCGCCCATGGCCTCGCTCTCACGGCGCTACGGACGGGCCTCGCACCATTGCCGGGCATAATCACATCGCCACGCCTGCGAACCACAGTTGCGGGCTTGTCCCTGCCAAATCCAGTGGGCTTGGCAGCAGGTTTTGACAAGAATGCCGTAGCACTCTCGCCCTTGTCGCGGGCGGGGTTCGGGTTTGTCGAAGTTGGCGCGGCCACGCCTCGCGCACAGGAGGGCAACCCACGCCCCCGGCTATTTCGCCTGACCGAAGACCGCGCCGCGATCAACCGGTTTGGCTTTAACAATCAAGGTATGGAGGCCATCGCCACCCGCCTCGCAGCGCGTCCGCGCGATATGGTGCTGGGCCTCAACCTAGGTGCCAATAAAGACAGTACCGATCGCGCCGAGGATTTCGCCCGTGTGTTGGCCCATTGCGGCCGCAACCTAGATTTTGCCACCGTCAACGTGTCGTCACCAAACACCGAAAAGCTGCGCGACCTTCAAGGCCCTGCGGCCCTGTCTGGCCTTTTGACAGGCGTGATGGAAGCCCGGCGCTGGCTCGAAAAACCCATCCCGGTATTTCTCAAAATCGCTCCTGATCTCAGCCCTTCTGAATTGGAGGATCTCGCAGAAGTCGCGCTCTCCTCCGGTGTCGATGGCGTCATTACCACCAACACCACACTTGATCGTAACGATCTGCACAGCCCGCATCGCGACGAAAAGGGCGGTCTTTCTGGCGCCCCGCTTTTTGAAAAATCCACTCGCACCTTGGCGCAACTGTCGCACCTGACCCAAGGACGTCTGCCGCTGATAGGTGTGGGCGGCATTTCTTCTCCGGAAGAGGCATGGGCCAAGATCCAAGCCGGGGCGTCAGCCGTGCAGCTCTATACTGCGTTGGTGTATCAGGGGCTTTCACTCGTGCCGCAGCTGTCACGCGGGCTAGAGGCGATTCTTGAACGCGAAGGTTTTGCCAATGTGGCGCAAGCCGTCGGCACAGGCCGCGAGGCATGGCTATGACCGATCGTGTGCGGGCTCCGGTGCGCGGTCACCTCCCCACGGTGACGGTCTGGCATAATCCGCGCTGCAGCAAATCGCGCACTGCGGTCGAGTTGCTGCGCGCAAAAGCCAAGGTAGAGATCCGTCGCTACCTTGAGGATGCCCCCACCGCAGATGAGCTACGCGCGCTCTTGGCCCAGCTAGGACGTCCGGCGATCGATTTGGCGCGCCACAAAGATGCGGCGTTTCATGCAGCAGGCCTCAGCCGCGACAGCGCGCAAGAGGCACTGATCGCCGCAATGGCAGCCAACCCTGCCCTCATCGAGCGCCCGATTGCCCTATACAATGGCCGCGCCGTGATTGGTCGCCCCCCCGAAGACTGCCTGAGCCTCCTGCCTTGAGGCCCTAGCGATCTTAGCGCCCGCGGAGACGCTCCAAAACTCTGCTCCACCCGCCCGGTGCCAGCACAAAAGATAACGCAAATCCGGCGAAAAACCCGCCCAATTCGGCAAGCCACATGCCGTCGGTGCCAAAAAGCACCCCAAATATCAACTGCAGGGCCATCAACATTCCGATGAGTGAGAACGCGCGCGCCTGCGACGCTCCAGTGCCCGCCAACCGCACCCACAGCAGAAAAGTGAATGCACCGATCAAGCCATAGACCCCAGGGAACGCCCCGATGAGCCAAGGTTGCGCCACCATGAAGATACCGTGCAGCACGGCCCCGACGATGGATGCACCTAGGAAAATTGTCAGCACCGCAATCGGACGAAACACTTCGGCCACAAATTTTCCCATCGCCAGCAGCATCACCCCGGCAAAAAGCGCCGATGTAAACGAGCCCTGCACAAAGGGGTAGGACACAAAGCGGATCATATGCTCCGTCGGAAAACGACCCGTCTCCAACATCCATCGAAAGACATCAGTCGAAAAGCCATAGTCCTGAATGGCCCCAAGCCGCCAACCCACGGCCTCCGGCCCGCCCAGAAGGCCGCGCGCGCCAAAGGTGAAAACCAAGTCCAACCCGATGATCACCAAGAACAACGCCACCACTAAGGGGGGCAACGGGTTAAGCGGGCTTTCTTCGGTCATTGGCTGTCTCCTTGACGGGTCCGGGGACCACGGTTAATCCCTCGCGAAGCGGTTTTCCAGATGGAGTTCACGATCATGGCGGATGCGGTCCAAACGCAGCCCAATCCGAATGCGGCTTTCACCCCTCGGGTTTTCTCGGGCATTCAGCCGTCGGGCGGCCTGACGCTCGGCAATTATCTTGGTGCGATCCGCCGGTTCGTCGAAAAGCAAGAGCAAGGCATCGAGACGCTCTATTGCATGGTCGATCTTCACGCGATCACTGTCTGGCAAGACCCGCAGGCCCTGCGCCACAATACCCGCGAAGTGGCGGCAGGCTTTATGGCAGCCGGGCTTGATCCCCAAAAATCAATCCTCTTCAATCAAAGCCAAGTGCCGGAGCACGCGCAATTGGGATGGGTTTTCAACTGTGTCGCGCGCATGGGCTGGATGAGCCGGATGACGCAGTGGAAAGACAAAGCCGGGAAAAACGCAGAAAACGCCAGCTTGGGCCTTTTTGCTTATCCTTCCCTGATGGCGGCGGACATCTTGATCTATCACGCCACGCAAGTGCCTGTGGGAGAAGATCAAAAGCAACACCTCGAACTGACGCGCGACATCGCGGCCAAGTTCAACCATGACTATGGGGTTGATTTCTTTCCCATCACGGAGCCGGTGATTGAAGGTGCCGCGACGCGCGTCATGTCGCTGCGCGATGGATCGAAGAAAATGTCGAAATCGGACCCGTCTGATCTGAGCCGGATCAACATGACAGATAGCGCCGACGACATTGCCAAGAAAATCCGCAAAGCCAAGACGGACCCGGAAGCTCTGCCGTCTGAACTCAAGGGCCTCGATGGGCGCCCCGAGGCACGCAACTTGGTCAATATTTATGCGGCCTTGGCCAACACCACGGCAGAGGCCGTCCTGCGCGAAACTGGCGGCAAACAATTTTCGGAATTCAAACCGATGTTGATTGATCTGGCCGTGGCCGAGCTCGGCCCCATTTCCAACGAAATGTCGCGCTTGATGAACGACCCCGCCGAGATCGACCGCCTCTTGGGAGCAGGCGCGCGCACCGCACGCGACATCGCTGCGCCGATCTTGGATAGAACCTACGAAATTGTCGGGATGATCCGCAGCTAAAGCGGCACGCGACTGGCCTGACTGCGCGGCTTACGCCTTGTCTTTATGCGAGGCCGCGCATGCGGCATCATGCTCCGGGTCTGCACCCGGAACAGGATCATAACCCATGCTGCCCATTGGGTGGCATCGCAGAATGCGCTTGGTGGCATAGTAGGTGCCTTTGATCCCGCCATGCCGCCCCAGCGCCTCCAGAGCATATGCCGAGCAGGTGGGCTGAAACCGACAATTAAACCCGACCCATGGGCTGAAAATAAGCCGATAAGCCCGCAAAGGCAGCGCGACAAGATGGGCTAAAGGGCTCATGTTTTTTGACCGTGAATGCGCGCCAAAGCCGTCGACAGATCGTCTTTCAGCGCGTCAAACGGGCGCTCTGCGGTGACGCCGGGGCGGCCGACCAGAACATAGTCCCATCCATCATGGCCCATGGCGGGCAAAATTGCCCGCGCTGCTTCACGCAGGCGGCGTTTTGCACGGTTGCGCGCAACGGAATTGCCGACCTTTTTGGAGCAGGTATACCCCACCCGAATGCCTGTGCTCACCTCGCCCTCGCCACGCGCGCGAGCCTGCACCAACATTGATGGAGCGGTCTGGCGTTTCGCAGCGGCTGCCTTGAGAAACTCAGGCCGCTTTGCAATGACCGTCAGACGAACGAAAACCGCCGGGAGCCCTGCTCCCTCTCCGCGTTTTGCGGGTGAGGGGGCCTCCGGCGGCATCATATCCAAATCCCCAGTGGGATGGCTCAGGCGCACAGCACCTTACGGCCACGAGCGCGGCGTGCGTTCAATACCTTACGGCCGCCTTTGGTTGCCATACGGGCGCGGAAGCCATGGCGCTTTTTGCGAACGAGGTTCGAGGGTTGATAGGTGCGCTTCATCGCTCCGTCTCCATTTAGTTGCCGACCTTGGCGGGCCTTGGCGGAATATCTTGTCAAAGGGCCACTACGGAATCGCAGAGCCACCCTGTCGTTGAGCCCGGTCTATAGGCAGAGGTCCGGAAAGTGTCAAACCCCGGCAACCGGATTTCGCACTTTTTTCCGTCTGAGTGTTTCGGGATGTTTCACTTCGACGTTCCAGCCGAGGTTTTTTAGCGTAAAGCGCGCAGGATGATCAACCACGCGTGAACAGCGCCGCTCTTTCATGGTCAAAACGTGCCGCGACAGGCATGTAGAGTGTCAATCCATGGGCGCCAAGCCCGCAAGACCCAAAGTGAGTGCCTATGCCTGATCACCTCCAAGCGCCGAAGCCTTCCCCTTTGCGGGGGCGCGCGCTCATCGTGACACTTTTTGCCGGAGCTGCCCTTGGGGCATTCTTTCTGCGCGATTTCCTGGACTTTGAGACATTGGCCCGCCACCGCTCCACACTTATCGACTTTCGCGACTCCCATTACACTCTAAGCGCACTGCTCTTCCTCTGCGCTTATGTGGCCATTGTTGCATTCTCATTGCCGGGGGGCACCTTGGCTACGCTTACAGGCGGGTTCCTCTTTGGCCTCTTTCCCGGCGCAGTGTTCAACATCGTGGCGGCCACGATCGGAGCCGCGATAATTTTCAGTGCGGTGCGCGCAGGATTTGGCGAAAAACTGGCGGCCCGTCTCTCGGCGTCTGAAGGCGCTGTAGGGCGGCTCAAACAGGGTATCGACGCCAATCAGTGGGAAATGCTGCTCTTGATGCGCCTTGTCCCCGTGGTGCCGTTTTTCATGGCCAATATCGTGCCCGCGCTGGTTGGCGTCACTCTGGGCCCCTTCGTCATCACCACATTTCTCGGCATCATCCCGGCCGGGCTTGTCTTCACCTCCATCGGTTCCGGGCTGGGCGAGGTTTTTGCCCGTGGAGACAGCCCTGATTTGAGCCTATTCTTTAGCCCCAAGATCATGGGGCCAATCCTTGGCATTGCGGCCCTTGCCGCGCTGCCCATGGTTCTGAGAGCCTATAAAGCGCGCAAAGGCATCTGACAGATGGAAAAGATCACGACCGACCTTCTGGTTATTGGCGCAGGCTCTGGCGGGCTCTCCGTTGCGGCGGGGGCCGTCCAAATGGGCGCACGCGTCGTGCTGCTGGAAGGTCACGAAATGGGCGGCGATTGCCTGAACTATGGCTGCGTGCCGTCAAAGGCGCTGCTGGCTGCAGGACATGCAGCGCATGCTGTCACCCAAGGGGCCAGCATGGGTATCACGGCGCCCGCTCCCAAGATCGACTATGCCGCAGCCAAGGCCCATGTCGCACGCACGATTGCCCATATCGCCCCCGTCGACAGCCAAGAACGCTTCGAAGGCTTGGGCGTCCGCGTCATCCGTGACTTTGGTCAATTCACAGGGCCACGCACGGTGGTCGCGGGCGCTCATGAAATCACCGCCCGCCGGATCGTGATTGCCACAGGCTCGGCCCCGGTTGTGCCCCCTATCCCCGGACTGGCCGATGTTCCCTATCTGACCAACGAAACCCTTTTTGCCCTCCAAGACACGCCCACGCATCTTTTGATCATCGGGGCGGGCCCCATTGGCCTAGAGATGGCTCAGGCTCATGTGCGGTTGGGCTGCAAGGTAACGGTCGTCGAGGGTGCACGCGCATTGGGACGCGAAGACCCGGACGCCGCAGCACTCGTGCTCAGCCGCTTGCGCGCCGAAGGCGTAGAGATCGTCGAAGACTGCCTCATCAGCCAAGTCTCCCAAGCATCAGAGACCGGCGCGATCACGCTCACCGCCAAAGATGGCCGCCAGTTCACCGGCTCGCAGCTTTTGGTCGCAGTCGGACGCACACCCAATACCAGCCGTTTAAACTTGGAAGCAGCGGGCATCGCGCATAGCCGGACCGGTATCACTGTCGACAACCGCCTTCGCACAACCAACCGCCGGGTTTATGCCATTGGCGATGTCGCTGGCGGGCTGCAATTTACCCATGTGGCGGGCTATCACGCGGGTGTCCTGA